>ULMJ01013311.1_pt1 | contig 15445 bp, 11 predicted proteins | sample 1951641 | NCBI WGS metagenome assembly ULMJ01 (sample SAMEA4835550, study PRJEB28245) | human gut metagenome | biome: gut microbiome; material: fecal sample | place: Denmark | collected 2008 | reverse complement strand
TGTTTCCGGTAGCGGCATCCTCTTTGCGGACCCAGTCAACCCAGGCCTTCATTGCCTGGAAATGCTCCCGCAGCTTTTCTTTACCACCGTTGTACACGTAACTGTTCCAGGGGATAATGGCCGCGGCATCCGCCCAGCCGCAGGCCCCCTGATCCCTGAGAATCTGGAAATCCCCGCCAGGACGGGCCATCACCGGCGCGATATGGGTGGCGCAGCCATCCCGTATCTCCTGCTCCTTCCACATATCCCGGCAGTATTTATCGTAAAAGGCGGCGCAGTCCATCACAAAACAGGCTGTGGAACTGAACACCTGAGCGTCGCCGGTCCATCCCATGCGCTCATCGCGCTGGGGACAATCCGTGGGCACATCTACAAAATTATCCTTCTGGCTCCACTTGGCATTGAGGATGAGCCGGTTGATTTTCTCATTCCCGGTCTCCAGCCAGCCGATCTCTTCCAGGTCAGAATACAAGCTGTATCCCACAAAGGCAGTCTCATCCGGCTTTCCTCCCGGCCATCCGGATACTTTGATATAGCGGTAACCATAGAAGGTGAAGTAGGGACGGATGATCCCCGGACGGCCGTCAGATACATAGCGATACTCGCACAGGGCGGAACGCATATTGTCCCGATAAAAGCAATCATCCTGGAGAAGTTCCCCGAATTGCAGCCGCAGCTGGGTCCCCTTGGGCAGGTTCGCATTTAGCTCGAAGCCGCCTGTGATGACCTGTCCCATATCCAGCACCCATTCGTCCTTTTTCGTGTGGAGCAGCACCGGATGAAATTCCTCTTTCCGCCGGACGGGAAGACTCAGCCGGGGAGAAGGCTCCGCCAAAGGCAGGCTTGGGACCACCTCCTCCACAGGCAGCCAGGAATACGTATCCCCCTGGGGAGATGCCCACTGAGGGATCTCTTTGGCCTGCTCATAACGCTCCCCATCATAAATACTGCTAAAAGTCACCGGCGAAGGCGCACACTGCCACTGGGAATCTGTTCCAAGGATCACTTCGGTACCATCCTCCAGCGTAACCCGCAGTTCCATGCGGAACAGGAACTGCTCCGCAAAAGCCTCTGATGGGAATCCCTTTTCCTTGGTTTCATAACTAGCTGGAACGCCTCCAAAACCGAAACGGCCTTTGGCCCAGCCATTCCCCAGCATAGCACCTATGGTGTTCCATCCCTCATGGAGCAAGGGCGTTACATCATAGGTCTGGTACTGGAGCCATCGGTCATAGGCCGTACATCCGGGGGCCAAATACTCGTCCCCTGCCTTTTCCCCGTTGGCGTAAAGCTCATAAAGTCCAAGGCCCACAGCATAAGCCCTGGCGCGCACAGGCTTTTTCTCCAGCAAAAAGCTGCAGCGCATCAAGGGATGCACGCTGCTATCCAATGTGGGCGCAATCCATTTTCCGGCCCAGTCCTCCCCCATTTTGCTGGTCTCAAACCAGGCAGTTGGACTTGTGGCCTGTTCTCCATTGTCGCCGCAAACTGTGACCCTCCACCAGTAGCGGGTTCGCGGAAGCAGCTCCAATGAGACAGGACAATCTACCGATGAGAGAGTTGGATCCTCTCCGGAATTCCACAAAATCGTATGGAACTCCTCGTCGGCGGCCACCTCTACCCGGGCCCATTTTTGCTTACTGGCGGACGTGTCCTCCACGGTCCAAGAAAGGGAAACGCTGTTCAGCTCAAATCCCAAAGGATTTTCGATGCGGTTTACTTTCAATCGCTGGATCTTCATAACCACTGCCTCCCACAAATGTTTCCGGGCTCAATCCTCGATAGCGGCTTTTTTCTGGTTGATTTCCCGAATGATTTGAATGTCGTATTTCTCCTTCCGGCCATACGTATACAGACCATTGACCTCCTGCTCCACGTCATAAAGCTGGGTATAGCAGAAGCCGCAAATATCTTTATTTTGAAGCATTGCTTCAGTCAAACCCCGATACCGGGCAAAAAATTCCTCCGGTGTGGTGGGCGCGTTTCCATAACCCCATCCTTCCAGTGATCCGTCCGGCCAGCGTATTCCACCGTATTCGCTTACAAAAATGGGCTGGTCATCGTAGGGCTGGTTGAAGAAGGGAGCTCGTCCTCTGATCCCTTCCGGAGCGGAATTGAAGAAGGGATCATCAGCGGGGATGTGTCCGCCGGTCTCCTGGATCCGCTGAGAAAGCCCGTCCCAGCGAGCCTTGAAGCTCTGGGTATCCTGATCGTAATCATGGATGTCATATACTTCGGAGATCACTCGGTAATTTCCGCTGGAATCAATACAGGGACGGGTGGGATCCAAACGCTTCGTCAACTTGTAAATACTGCTGAGCAGCGCATTCTTTTCCTGGTCTTCCCAGTAACCCCAAGTTTCGTTAAAGGGACACCAGCCAATTATGGCAGGATGGTTGAAATCCCGCTCTACCGCTTCACTCCATTCGTTCAAATAGGTCTCTGCGGAAAGAGGATGAGCGTGATCCAGACCCCAGTTGGGGTACTCACCCCACACCAGGTATCCCAAGCGGTCGCAATGATACAAGAACCGAGCCTCAAACACCTTCTGGTGAAGCCGGGCACCATTAAATCCTGCTGCAAAGGAAAGCTGAATATCCTTGACAAGGTCCTCGTCCGTAGGTGCTGTATAGATCCCCTCCGGATAAAATCCCTGATCCAGCACCATACGCTGGAAGAGAGACTTCCCATTGACCAAAAACTTTCTTCCCTCAAACCGAGCCGTGCGCAGGCCAAAGTAGCTCTTCACCTTGTCCTCCCCAAAGGAAAGTTCCAGGGTGTAAAGGCCGCCCTTTCCAGGCTCCCAAAGGTGGACCTCCGAAAGTTCCATCTCGGCAGTAAAATATCCTTCTTTTACGGTGAGGGTCTTTTCCCCCACCTTTTTCTCCTCCCAGAAAGCAGCCAGTTCCAGGACATCTTTTCCTTGCACCTGACCGGTGATGGTCACCTTGCCGTTTTCAGGGTCGGGATAGTAGTGGGCGCATTTGATGTAGCTCTCCGGAAGGAATTCCAGCCACACTGTCTGCCAGATGCCTGTGGTACGGGTGTAATCGCAGCCAGAGGAAGCGTAGAAATGTGCCTGCTTACCCTTGGGCTGTAAGCCACCACGGACATCGTCCTTCACGGCAACGAACAAGGTATTCTCCCCTGGAACCACCTGGGAAGTGATGTCAAAGGAAAACGAGGTATAGCCTCCCTTATGACTGCCCACCAGAGTGCCATTCACATAGACGGCAGTCTCATAGTCCACCGCCCCAAAATGAAGGATCACTCTGCCGGCTGTTTCTGTATCGCTCAATGTAAATTTTCTTCGGTAGGCTACGCCGCTGATAAAATCGGTATAGCCGATCCCGGAAAGCCGGCTCTCTGGGCAGAAGGGCACCAGGATCTCCCGGTCAAACTGTTCCTTCTCCCACAAGCGCCGTTCTTCCGCACTGCAACCGAAGTCAAACTCAAACTCCCACAGACCATTTAAATTTTGCCACTGCTCCCGCTCCCACTGAGGATTGGGATGCTCTTCTCGCGGTATGTACATAAATACCTCCCCTTTACGATTCGATTTAGTAGAATCAATGCGATTATACGCGCACAGTTACAAGATGTAAATATCTTAATTTAATTTATTGGTGATTTTTCTCTTGGTTTCTTCTCGTAAAGTGGCCGTTTCTTCCATCCAATCATAGTCCCCTCGTTATTTATGGCTGCCTAAATTCTCTCTCCATTTTCCTGGAGCGCATCCGGTGGAACTGACAAATGCACGATAAAAGGCGGAATTATCCTGATACCCGCATTCCCGGGCAATGCTTTCCTGAGTGCGGTTGGTAGAGGCTAGCAGCTGTTTGGCATGATTGATCCTCAGCATTTTTAAATACTGGTGAGGCGTCATCTCATATCTTTTCCGGAAAATTCGGATCAGGTGGTCCGGTGTATAGGAATACTGTCGGGAAAGCAGGGCTAAGTCCACTGGCTGAGTGCAATGGACACGGAGATATTCCGCGATCTCTTCCGCCAAGACCGATTCTCCCGTCACCTTATGAGAGGTCTGATACAGCTTTTCCAGCACAGACAAAAACTGTCCGTTCACCGCAAATGGACTCGACTGGGGTTGACGGTAGAACTTATCCAGTTTCAGCAATTCTGTCAGAAGATCCTCCTCGGAAAATTTGCCAGAGAGAGGGCAACCCTCTTCCTGGGAAAACTCCCCGGAAAAATGAATGTAAAAATATTTGGGAACCTGGCTTGGAACTTCCCCCGTTTGACTTAGTCCGCCCCGCTGAATATACCAATCCCCGGCGGAAAGAGAAACGGGGACCCCGTTTTCCGAAAAACGCAATACACCCGAAAACAATAGGAGCAGCACATTTTCCGGGATGGTCCTGGAAACATGGAATTCTCCCGGATAAAACACCCGCATAGAACAGGTTAAAAACTGGGGCAACGGATCAAATTTGAGATACATTTGGCTCCTCCTATTCAAAGTCGATTTTTGCAATGTTTCGGTCGATTTTTTGACTTCTCCTCCGCTGGAAAATGTACTATCCTGAGAACAGGAATTTTAGATTTCCAGGGAGGATTTTCATATGGAACTCAAACAGACAACGTACACTCCTTTTACCCCCAACGAACTGAAGCCAACAGGATGGCTGAAACGTCAGCTGGAGATCCAGGCTAAAGGACTCAGCGGCAACCTGCATAAGATCTGGCCGGATATCCGGGACAGTGCCTGGATCGGCGGCGACCGGGAAGGCTGGGAACGAGTGCCCTACTGGCTGGACGGCTTGATCCCTCTAGCCTACCTGCTAGAGGACAAAGAACTGATCCAAACAGCGAAAACCTACATTGATGCTATCCTGTCCCGCCAGCAAGAGGATGGGTGGATCTGTCCCTGCTCGGAGAAAGAAAGAGCTACCTACGACATGTGGGCTGCCATTCTCATCGCCAAAGTGCTTACCGTTTACGCCGACTGCTCCCGAGATGAACGGATCCAGCCCGCGCTGAAAAAAATGCTCTACCAATTCTATCTTCATATCGACAACCACACTCTGTTCAACTGGGCCGCTGACCGGTGGTTTGAAGCCTTGATCTCCATTTTCTGGCTCTACGAACGGGACCCTGAGGACTGGATGCTCCAGCTGGTACATAAAATGCGTATCCAGGGCATCGACTGGAAACAGGTCATTCGCTCTGGAATCGCCAAGAAGCCTGAACGCCACTGGACCCATCTGACCCATGTGGTGAACATGGCAATGATGCTGAAATCGGAAGCGCTGCTGTCTCGGCTTACTGGAGAAGATCCGGAAGCCTTCGCGCTGGAAGCACTGGAGCAGCTGGAAACCTGTCACGGAATGGCTGTGGGACACTTTGCAGGCGACGAATGCCTTGCAGGCAACAGCCCCATCCAGGGCAGCGAATTGTGCTCCGTGGCGGAAGCCATGTATTCCTATGAATGGCTCTTTGCGGTTTCCGGGGATCCTCACTGGCTGGACCGTTTGGAAAAGCTGGCCTACAACGCTTTCCCCGCCACTGTAACGTCGGATATGTGGGCCCACCAGTATGACCAAATGACCAATCAAGTGGAATGCTCCATTCTGCCCAAAGATCATGTTGTCTTTGGGACAAACGGGCCCGAGTCTAACCTATTCGGCCTAGAACCTGACTTTGGATGCTGCACCGCCAACTTTAACCAGGCATGGCCAAAATTTACCCTCTCCACCTTCTTCCACCACAAAGACGGAATCCTGTCCGGTGCCCTTGCGCCTTCCCAGGTCAGTACCGTCATTGACGGCGTCCCTGTGACCTGCGCACTGGACACCCAATATCCCTTCCGCAACACTCTTCACTATACCATTACCGCCGACGCGCCTGTGACCTTTACATTTACCATTCGCATTCCGGTTTTTGCAAAGCAGGCCTTTGTTGACGGGGCTCCCGCAAAGCCAGGAACTCTCTTCCCCATCCATCGGGAATGGAACGGAACCCAGTCTGTTACTGTGGAGCTGGAATTTGAAACCCGCATGGAATCCCGCCCCAGAGATATGGTGTGTGTTTGGAGAGGTCCCCTGCTTTACTCGGTAGCCATCAAAGAGCGTTGGGAAGCAAGAGAATATGTAAAAAACGGCGTAGAGCGAAAAGCTCCCTACTGCGACTACTGCGTATACCCGGAATCAAAATGGAATTACGCATATGTCAGCGATCAATTCGAAGTGACCGAGCAGGAATTTGACGCTCCCTTCTCCACGAAACAGCCTCCCATCCTGATGACCGCCACAATGGTGGAAATCCCCTGGGGATTCCACTATGGCGTTTGTGATCCTCAGCCGGAAAGCCGGATTCCCATGGGAGAACCCCAGCCTGTCACCTTGATTCCTTACGGTTGCTCCAATTTGAGAATGACGGAAGTTCCCTTCCTGAAAATTCCATAAGTGTCCAATAAGGAAACGGAAAGCATTTTACCCCTGACGCAGCAAGCCAATGCACTCTTCCAGCAGAGGGGTGAGGACTTTCTGTCGATGGAGAGCACAACTGTACTGTCTGGGGAAACACACTCCTTCTATAGGAACACGCACCAGTGTTCCCCGCTCCAGAGAAGCCTCAGCCAAGGTGGGCGACAAGATCGTCACACCCAGACCTGCTTCAGCAGCGGCTAGAAGTGCTGTGGTGCTGGTGCTCTCTAAAAAGGGACGAGGAGACATGGAATGCTCCTGGAAAACCCAGTCTACTGACCGCCGTGTGCCGCTTCCCTCCTCACGGAGCAACAGTGGAAGCCTGGCTAACTCCTCCAAAGTGGAGGGCTGCGGCGCAAATGACGGAGCACACAGCACGGCCATATCCTCCCGAAACAAAGGGAAGGTACGCAGCTGAGGGTAAAAATTCACCTCGTCCACCACACCCACATCCAGCTGGTTGGCAAGCAGCAGTTCCTGAACGCGGTGGGAGTTGACCACCAAAACCGAAAGCTCCGCCTTAGGAAAACGCTGCTTCAGCTGAGACAGAACAATGGGAAGCCGGGCGGCTCCAAAGGTGACGTTGGCTCCTACTCTCAGGGAGCTGGAACCGTCCCGCAGAAGATTTTCCGCTTGTTGAAAGCCTTGCAAAATCTCCTGCGCCGAAGCAAGAAGCGTGCGTCCGGCAGCAGTCAGATAGACCCGACGGTTCATCCGTTCAAAAAGCTTAACACCGTAGTGGCTCTCCAGCTCCTTGACCGCCAAGCTCACCGCTGGCTGTGTAGTGCCCAAAGCCTGGGCCGCTTGCGAAAAGTTCATATGACGGCAAATCTCTACAAAGATCTCCAAATGATGCTTTGTCATGGGCACCTCCTATAAGCGATTTTGTATGGATACCATTTTATCATAAGAATTGAAAATAAGAAAGCTTTGGCGTACAATAAAGGCACAACATGAAGAGGGGTTACGCCATGAAAGACAGCAAACAAATTCTGTGCCTGAAACTCTTTTTAAAATTCCTAAAGATCGGTGCATTTACCTTTGGGGGCGGCTACGCCATGATCCCCCTGATCCGTCGGGAGATCGCACAGCGTGAGGGTTGGATCGACGACAAAAGCATTTTCGATATCCTTGCCGTCAGCGAGAGTACTCCCGGCCCTATCGCTGTAAACACCGCCACCTTTGTCGGGTACCGCTTGGCAGGGCCTTGGGGCGCCGCAGCAGCCACCATGGGCGTGGTGCTTCCCTCCTTCCTCATTATCTTCGCGTTGAGCTTTGTTCTGCGCCAGTTTGAGGAACTGCGGGTCGTACGGTACGCCTTTTGGGGAATCCGTGTAGCTGTGGTGGCCCTGGTACTCAGCGCTTTAGTGTCCATGGCCAGGGAATGTCCCAGGAACATCATGTCCTACCTGTTGGCTGGAGCCGCTTTCATCCTGGTAGGACTGCTGGGGGCTAATTCCATTCTTGTGCTCATTGCATGCGCTTTAGTGGGTCTGGCTGCCTCCAAGTTCAAGATTGGAGGGATGAAGCTGTGATCTATTTGGAAATATTCCTGACCTTCTTCAAGATCGGCGCTTTTACCTTTGGTGGAGGCTATGCCATGCTCCCCCTGATCCAGCAAGAGGTTCTCTCCCATGGCTGGATGAATATGGAACAACTGGTGAACTTCGTCGCCGTCAGTGAAAGCACTCCAGGTCCTTTGGCCGTCAACCTCTCCACCTATGTGGGCACCGAGACAGCTGGATTTCTAGGAGCGATCTGCGCCACTTTAGGCGTAGTGCTTCCCTCCTTCTTGATTATCCTGCTGGTGGCAAAGTTTTACCAAGCCTTCCAGGAAAATAAGATCATCAAGGGTTGCATGAACGGCCTGCGTCCCACTGTGGTGGGAATGATCGCCGCGTCCCTGCTCTCTGTGATGGGATCTGCGTTCCCCCTCTCTGCTGGGTGGATCCAGTGGATCGCCGCTGCGGTGCTTCTGGCGGCTATCATCATCGCCCATTGGAAGAAAGTTCATCCCATTTTGCTCATCGTTTGCTCTGCCGTGATAGGAATCGCCGCCGGGTACGCTGGCCTACTGCCGAGTGCATAACTGTTTCCTTAGAAATGTGAAGAGGTGGAAATATGAAAGCAATCGTTATTTTGATGGATACGCTCAATCGTCATATGCTGAAGCTCTACAATCAGGAAGCGAAGGCAGAGACGCCTAATATTGATCGACTGGCGAGAAGGTGCGCTGTTTTTGACAGTCACTTTATCGGGTCCGCACCTTGTATGCCGGCGCGGAGAGATATGTATACTGGACGGCTCAATTTCCTTGAAAGAGGATGGGGCGGTATCGAACCATATGACGTAACCTTACAGGAAACGCTGCGGATGAATGGGATCTATTCCCATATCAGCACTGACCATACCCACTACGTAGAACTGGGCGGCGAAGGATACCTTCAGCAGTTTGACTGCTGGGATATTATCCGCGGTCAGGAGATGGACTGCTGGATTTCCCGAGTCAACCGTCCTGCTACGCCAGAACCTCATTATGGAAAAGTCAACCCTCAGTATTGCCTGAATCGGACAGCGTTCCACACTGACGCAGATTTCCCGTCTCCGAAAACCTTTGCAAGTGCGGTGGATTTTCTGCAAAACAACCGAGATGCGGACAAATACTTTTTAATGGTGGAGGCTTTTGATCCTCACGAGCCCTTTGATACAACGGAAGAATTTCAGTCTATGTATCCGGATGATTATCAGGGTCCCCATTTTGACTGGCCTGGGTATAACAAAGTCAAAGATGAGACGCCTGAAGCGATAGAGCATTTGAAAAACTGTTACTGCGCCACACTGTCCATGGCGGACCGCTGGCTTGGAAAGCTGCTGGATGAACTTGACGCCCAAGACGCTTGGAAAGACACCATGGTGATCTTGACTTCGGACCATGGCCATCTGCTAGGGGAACACAATTTCATAGGGAAAAACCGTACTCACGCCTACAATGAGATGGCACACATTCCGTTGATGGTGTATCACCCGGATCTTCCCTGCGCGGGGCGGAGAATCTCGGCGCTGACTCAAAACATCGATATCATGCCCACTCTGCTGGAGTATTTTCAGTGCGAAAAGAGAGTGGAAAACGCCCCAGCCCTGCATGGCAAATCCTGGATTCCTCTGCTAAACGGCTCCCAGGAAAAGATCCGCGACTATGCCATTTACGGATGGTTTGGGATGCCGGTCAATATTACAGACGGGCGCTATACCTATTTCCGCAGCGGTGTACCCCAGGGAAATCAACCCTTGTACGCGTATATGTCCATTTGCTCCAGCCTATGGCGCTACCTGGGAAGAAACTGCCCCGAAAAACTTGAAATGGGCAGATTCCTGAAGTATACCAAATATCCGGTGTACCGTATGCCGGTGGAAACGGACGATATCGAATTCACAAAGGATACGCTGCTGTTCGATCTGGCTTCTGACCCGGGTCAGCTCCATCCCTTGCAGGATCCCGCTGTGGAAGAAAAAATGTGCCACGCCCTTTGTGAGATGCTCGTTGAGCACGACAGCCCCGACGAGCAGTTTATCCGTTTGGGATTAACAGATCAAAAATAAGGTGGGACGATCCGCCTTGAAATGTCCGTTGGTAACATCGCAAAAGAGAGGCTGCTTCCTAAGAAAGGTGGCCTCCCTTTTTGTTGTGGTTCAGTTTCAAGCTGGACTTGCTGGGGACTCTTGAACCACGATAGGAAGTGTGTTACACTTTCCTAAAATTCTTGTTCTGAAATCACCTTTAAAATTGTGTATTCTCGGCATCGCCGTTCAGGAGGAGAGCGTATGCATCCTATCAGTGTCATGATAAAACCCGCCAGCTCCAGCTGCAACCTACAATGTAAATACTGCTTTTACGCCGACGAGGCTTCCCTTCGAGAGATTCCCAATTATGGAATCATGGACCCACAGGTATTGGAAAAGACCGTTGCCCTGTTTATGGGGTCCGCCAGAGGGAGCTGTTCTTTCGCGTTTCAAGGTGGTGAACCTACACTGGCTGGCCTGGATTTTTTCCGGCAAGTAGTTGCTCTCCAAGAAAAATACGCCCGACCTGGTCTCAAGGTGACCAATGCCTTACAGACGAACGGAATGGTGCTGGATGAGAAATGGTGCCGCTTCCTTGCCAAACATCATTTCTTGGTGGGATTGTCCCTGGACGGGATCAAAGACACCCATGACCGATACCGCCTGTGCCGTGACGGAAAAGGCAGCTACACTTCAGTTCTACGGGCTGCACAGCTCATGGCAACCCATCACGTGGACTTTAACATCTTAACGGTGGTCACGGCACAGCTGGCCCGGAATATCACCAAGGTTTACGGATTTTACAAAAAGAACGGCTGGCTGTATCACCAGTATATCCCCTGTATGGACGCTCTGGAAGAGGAGCGCGGCGGGAATGAGTACTCTCTCAATCCAAAGGCGTATGGGGAATTTCTCAAAAAGCTGTTCGACCTGTGGTACCATGATTTCAGCCAGGGCTTTATGGTCTCTATCCGCTACTTTGACAACCTTCTGCAAATCCTCCAGGGACTGCCCCCAGAGAACTGCGCGATGATGGGTCACTGCAACGTTTATTACTTAGTGGAAGCTGACGGCAGCGTTTTCCCCTGTGATTTCTACGCCCTGGATCCATACCGTCTGGGAAATCTGAATACAGACACTGTGGAACAAATGGACAAGCAGCGTCACGCCATCCGCTTTGTGGAGGATTCTCTTGAGAAGACCGAACAATGCCGAAACTGCCAGTGGTATTTCCTCTGTCGAGGCGGCTGCCGCAGGGACTACACTTCGGGGGAACAGCCTCACAATTACTACTGTGAAAGCTATAAGATGTTCTTTGAGTATGCCTACCCCAGATTAAAGCAGGCATCTTCCCTACTGTCACGGTACCTCCGATAACCCATGCTCCCACTCATAACACTGTGCCCTTCTTTATGGGCGTACTATGGTAAAAGCCAAACCTCAAGCAGATAGAAACATGAAAAAGAGCGGCCTCTCAGCAGAGAAGCCGCTCTAATCTTATTTATTTTAGTCGATGGGTTTCATGGTGGGGAACAACAAAACGTCTCTAATAGAGGAAGCGCCGGTCAACAGCATGACCAGACGGTCAACACCCATACCCATACCACCGGTGGGCGGCAGGCCATACTCCAGAGCGGTGAGGAAGTCCTCATCCACATCGCAGGCCTCGTCATCACCAGCAGCCTTCAAAGCAGCCTGAGCCTCGAAACGAGAACGCTGGTCGATGGGATCGTTCAGCTCGCTAAACGCGTTAACATACTCGGCGCCGCAGATGAACAGCTCAAAACGCTGGGTATACTCGGGATTCTCCTGGAAGCGCTTGGCCAAGGGAGAGATATCCACGGGATGACCAGTCAGGAAGGTGGGCTGCACTAGCTTGTCCTCGCAGTAAGTCTCAAAGAACAGGTTCAGGATATCGCCCTTCTTGTGACGCTCCTCGTATTCGATATGATGCTCCTTAGCCAGGGCACGAGCCTGCTCCAAGGTCTCCACCTGATTGAAGTCCACGCCAGCGTACTTCTGGACAGCTTCCACCATGCTGATCCGGGCAAAAGGCTGATCCAGGTCGATCACAACGCCATCCCGCTCCACCTTGCCGGTACCCAGAACCTTATGGGCCACGGTGCGGATCATGTCCTCCGTGAGATCCATCATGCCGTTAAAATCGGTGAAAGCCTGATAGGCCTCCAGCATGGTGAATTCCGGATTGTGCCGGGTATCCATACCTTCGTTACGGAAGGTACGGCCGATCTCATACACACGCTCAAACCCGCCTACGATCAGCCGCTTCAGATGCAGCTCCAAAGCGATGCGCAGGTACATGTCCAGATCCAGGGTATTATGATGGGTGATGAAGGGCCGGGCCGCAGCACCGCCTGCCTGATTGTGCAGCACAGGGGTCTCCACTTCCAGGAAAGCGTGGCTGTCCAGGTATTCCCGCAGGGCGCTGACGATCTTGGAACGCTTCACAAACACGTCCTTCACTTCGGGATTCACAATGAGGTCCACATAACGCTGACGATAACGGGCATCCGTGTCCTTCAGGCCGTGATATTTCTCAGGCAGAGGCAGCAGAGCCTTGGACAGGATCACCATGCTATCGGCTTTCACGGAGATCTCTCCGCGGCGAGTACGGAATGCCTCACCGGTCACGCCCACGATATCGCCGATGTCCAAAGAAGCGGTGAGGTTCCGATAAGCCTCCTCGCCCAGCATGTCGATCTTCACATAGAGCTGGATGCGGCCACTGGAATCCCGCAGATCCATGAAGGCAGCCTTGCCCATGTCACGCCAGCTCATGATGCGGCCTGCCACGGACACCTGTTTACCCTCATATTCCGTCTCGAAATTGTCCACGATCTCCTGAGCGTGCTGCTTCACGTCAAACTGGGTATAACCATAGGGGTTCTGACCCTGATCCTGAAGTCTCTTCAGCTTATCTCTGCGGATCTGGAGGATCTCCTTTACGTCCTGTTCTCCTTCGGTCTGAGGTGCCTTTACATTGTTTTCCGCCATACTATCCGTTCCTTTCGCCATTCCTCAAATATCCTCTATGCGGTCTCCTTTTTATCGGGAGATGGTAACGATCTGATACTTGGAGATTCCAGCGGGAGTCTCCACTTCAACTACCTGACCCACTTTGGCGCCGATAAGGGCCTTGCCCACTGCGGATTCATCAGAGATCTTACCGTTGCGGGGATCAGCCTCGTTGGAACCAACGATCTTGAAATCCCGCCGGGACTGAGCACCAGTAGCGGAAGTGAGATCCACTTCGATCCGAGAACCGATATGCACAGTCTCGTTATTCAGCTCGCTTTCATTGATGACAACAGCGCCCTTGAGCATAACCTCCAAGTCGGCGATACGTGCTTCCACCATGGCCTGGTCGTTTTTAGCCTCGTCGTATTCGCTGTTCTCGGACAAGTCACCGAAAGACAGGGCAACCTTAATTTTCTCCGCCACTTCCTTCCGGCGGACGATCTTCAAATATTCCAGCTCTTTTTCCAGAGCGGCTAAACCTTCTTCAGTTACGAAATACTGCTTTTCTGCCATGCTTATTCCATCCTTTACTTACTGAAAATGGCCCGCATCCCGCGGACCGCTTTCTTTATTATAGTGAACCAAGGGGTTCTTGTCAATGTGAAAAGAATGCACAAACCCCGGGAATCGCGAAAAACGCGGCTCCCGGGTCTAGACTGTGTTGAATCTATATGGATCTATACAGAGGGATATGCCCTCACACTTACACGATGGCGTTTTCACCCTGCTTCTTCAAATACTTGCCGATAGAAATGGTGCCGCCCAAAAGGCCGAACAACATTCCCACCACCACATAAGCGATATAAAGCAGAACCGCGTAAGGCTGAATGTTGACCACCGTCAGCCAAGGAGCCAAACTGTACACCAGTTCCACACCTTTGTCGTAGGCAAAATACAGCACTGTGGCGGAAATCAGGCCAGAGATAACGCCAATGGTAACGCCTTCCACAATGAAAGGCACTCGGACAAATCCGTTGGTAGCGCCCACCGACTTCATGATGTTGATCTCCACACGACGGGAGAAGATAGTCACCTTGACCGTGTTGGCAATGATGAACAGAGACACCACAGCCAGCACAATGACAATGGCAATGCTGCAATACCGCACCAGCTTATCCAGGCTGCTCAGCTTGGAGGCCACCGTACGGTAGTCAGACACCTGGTCTACACCGTCAATCGCCGTGATCTGACTGATGGTTTCATCGTAGATGCTCAGATCATCCAGAGAGATCTCATAGGAATCAGGCAGGGGATTGTTGTCGCCGGTGAAGCTCTCAAACAGAGAACCGCTGGTGTCCATATTGGTCATCATTTCTTTCAACGCTGTGTCCTTGGGCACAAAGGTGCACTCAGCAACGTTGTCGATCTCACGGATCTCCTCACCGATACGCACTGCCGTCAGAGACGGGACATCCTGCCGGAGCATCACGGTCAGAGTGTTATAGCCTTCAATGGTCTCCATAGTGGCGGAGAGGTTCACGGAAAGCAGTCCTGCGATACCTGTCAGCAACAGGCAAGAAATCAGCACACCGATGGAAGCGATGCACATGGTTCTGTTTTTCAACAGGCTTTTTAGTCCCTCTCGGAACAGGTAACCAATGCTGTGAAAACTCATTGCTCCACCTCCTCGCTGTCATTCTCCTCACCAGCCAGGCTCTGATCTAACAGGATCTCCTGAGTGATCACACCTGCGCTCTCTTCTAAAGCGTCGTCCTGGTATGCTTCAGGAACCAGATCGTCCTGGTCAAGGTCATCATACTCAACTTCATCCTGGGGATAATCCTCTTCCAGCCGCTCCATCAGCTGAGGATCAGGCTCATAAGAGTCCTCATAGGTCTCCTGGTTATCATACTCCGCGTAATCATCGTCTGCAGCCACTGCCTCTTCCGCAGATTCATACTGAGGCGGCGCATAAGTGTCCTGCATCTCCGCAGTATCCGCCACGATCTCACCAGAATGGATCTGGATGATCCGCTTGTGGAAATGCTTCACCAGGGAATGCTCGTGAGTGACCATCAACACGGTGGTGCCGCGACGGTTGATCTCACTGAGCAGGTCCACGATTTCGAAGGACAGAGCCGGGTCAATGTTACCAGTGGGCTCGTCCGCGATAATCATGGAGGGGTTATTGACCAGAGCTCGGGCTAAGCCTACACGCTGGCGCTCGCCACCGGAAAGCTCCGTGGGGTAATGCTTGGCTTTGTGCTGCAATCCCACCAGACTGAGGATATACGGCACACGTTTCCGGATAGACCGGGCAGAAGCGCCCACCACGCGCATTGCGAATGCCACGTTATCGTAGACCGTCATGTGGTCAATCAAGCGGAAATCCTGGAACACAATGCCCATTTTACGGCGAATGTAAGGGATTTTTCCTTTGCGGATCCTGGTGACGTCCACCC
>ULMJ01008851.1_pt1 | contig 15569 bp, 26 predicted proteins | sample 1951641 | NCBI WGS metagenome assembly ULMJ01 (sample SAMEA4835550, study PRJEB28245) | human gut metagenome | biome: gut microbiome; material: fecal sample | place: Denmark | collected 2008 | reverse complement strand
GTATCATTATACCCAACTTCTCCATCATGGCGATCAGCCGCACCACACGGCTGTTCAGTCTCTCTGTTGATCGCTCGCTCCCATCGGGAGGTCATGGCGGCAGAAGACAAGTCGCTTCGAGAAAAGAGGAAAGATCCGCAGCACTGACTATTCAGTTGTCAAGGAACCGCGAAGAGCATCTTGTAAATGTCCTTCTACTTTACAACGGACATTTTTTCATGCTCATGTTGCATCGAAATCAAAAATATTTTTTGATCTTTTCCTTGATCTGCTTTTGCCATCTCCACAGAGTTGTCCGCTCAACACTGTTTTCTGCGGCGAAGAGCTGGTGTTCTTTTCCGGCAAGAATACACTCTCTAAAAAATGCAGCTTGCATCGCTGGCAACTCATTACAAAACTCTTCAATGAAGAGTTCGGTAAGAACTTCGTCTTCAAGATTGGCAGGATCAGCTAACCATGCAGATTCCTTAACATCATCATCAGGAAGAGCGTCATACGACATCACCATAGGTGTGCTTACCTCATCGGTGTCATCAGTTTTTTTCGTAGGAAGTGCGCGTCTGATTTTCTTTTCCTCAGCGCGGAGGATTTTCATGACCTCACGGTCAACCTCCGTCACTTCGCCGGTGAGCTTTACGCGCACCATGCACTTGCCGTCCTCCGTAGTCCAGAGGTCATAGTCGAACTCGATAGGGGTTTTGGGGATTCTTTTCATTGTCTTGTCCTTTCCGCTGGCGCGGAGCAGCGGATGGACGAGACAAAAACAGAAGCCGCATGACGGTGAGCATTAAATCCCATGCCGATAAAACAGAGTCATGAAAACTCTGTTCATGCGGCATCGGAAGACTCACCTATCAGCGGCTCCATTGCACAGCTATAAAATATTTATTTGTTAGTCTCCTTTACCTTCTTGGAAGGTGGAGTAATAACCGTCTCATACTGAGGACATCGAATACAGTTTCACGCCCACAGACTTTGCACTTGGCTTGGACATGACCTCTTGTGTCCTCAAAAACACCGATTGAATTGTGTTTGCAGTACGGGCATTGCACCATGCGCCTTTTCTGAGTAGAGATAGCATGACGCGCCCTTTGTATTTTGATCTGCATTTCCGCAGATGGCTCAGTTACTCGAATGTTTCTTCTCATGCCCATACCTCCAACGGATCAGAATACTCAAGGTACGGACGATCCTCGATGTAGCCGAGCTGCCTCAGCCGGATAACGGCAGCAGACTTTGAGACACCGAGCTGCCCACAGATCAAGTTGAGGGATAACCGGTCATGGTAAGAAAACCTCCCCTCATAGTTGATGAGCGTCCTGTTACCAGCGAAGTACCACATAGCAAGATCAATCTCTTTCTGGGGCATAAGGATGGCTGCGCCTAAAACATTGGCTTGCCACTCATTCCAATCCTCACGGGTTTTCAGATCGCGGAATGAGTACGCCGTTCGTGCTGCATACTTCTTCTCGCAAGCGTCCTTAACCTCGTCGGATTCCATCTGAAACAAAATCTGATGAGCGCATTCATGGGCAAGCGTAAATCTGCGCTTTCCGCAGAGCTGACGGACTTGTCCGGGCTTCATGAAACTCTCATCCAGAAGGACTTGATTTCTCCTGAGAGGAATGGTGCGTTTGATACCCATTTCCTCAGTGATATATTCTGTGTCGGCATACGCCGTCAGACCGCAGATGCTCCCATCGGATGAGAGACGGGCGAACGAGACATTCAATCCGAGATAGTCTTTCGCAAGTTGGTCTATCGGTGTTGCACGAGCGATGCGGACTTCATCCGCTTCTTTGCCGAAAAAGAACTCGTTGAAGTCCTTTGTTACGGCTGCTGCGATTTCTTCAATTTGCTTGTGGGATAAGATCATTAACTGCTCTCCTTTGCTTCTACAAACCACTTGTCACCTTCGCGGAAGAGAAACGATTCCTTTCCTTTAATCATGACTGTGTAGCGAATACCGCCGCCTCCAACCTTCTTTGAGCTGGCGCGGCACTTATACAAGATTTGGTCTATCTGAAAGATCAGACCGTTGTCCCATCGGATGAAACGCGGATGGCAGACACCTTCCTTGTCCACATCCAGATTGACAGATACATAAGCCTTTCTGCATTGCGTACCCATTTGCTTTTACCTCACTCCTATTTCTGCTTACCAACTGTATGCTGGTACGGTTGTTTACCGGCAGTTTGGATGCTTGCGCACTTGAACTGCTCAGTATTTGTGACTTTTTCGTGTATAATTGCTCATACCCCCTTGACAAGATGAGCAATTCGGGGTAAAATATGAGTAACTGAATTGCTCAATTCATATTATACGCACTTTAATGTCTCTTGTCAAGAGGTTTGAGCAATTCAATGTCGCAAACTTTTTGTGAACAGGAGTGATTACCAAAATGACATTTGGAGAAAAGTTCAAAGCTGAACGAGAAAAACGAAACCTAACGCAGCAGGAAGTAGCCGATGGTCTGGGATTGCATAGACGAATGATCACCAGATATGAGCATGGCTTGTCTCTTCCTCGCACCAAAGATGCTTACAAGAATATCGCTGATTTCTTCGGAGTAAGTGTGAACTATCTCTTGACCGAAGACGAAGAGTTTGTTGTTGAGGCATCTGAGCAGTATGGCTCTCGCGGTATGAAGCAAGCGCAGGAACTTATTGAGGGTATGTCCGGCTTGTTCGCCGGTGGTACTCTGTCCGATCAGGACAAGGATGCTGTTATGAAGGCGTTGCAGGATATTTATTGGGAGTCCAAAGCCCGTAATGTTGAGAAGTACACGCCGAAGAAGTACAAAAAGGCTGAGGCTGACGCAGGAGAATAATATTGTCCGTTTTTTTGTACCTATCTTTTGATAGACTTATTCTGGTTACTTGCAACATGGAGGGGGGTGAAGGTCCCATGATTATTCGCTCCGAGGAAATCTATAACAAGGCGAAGAGCATTGTTAGAAGCTGCGGAACAAGGGACACCTTGAAGATTGCCCGTGAGCTGGGCATCTATGTTCATTTCATTGATGATCTGAACGAGCTGCTGGGGATGTACACCTATCGGCACAAAGAAAGACATATCCTTCTGAACTCGAATATGGAACACATGGTTATGCAGATGGTCTGCGGACATGAGATCGGGCATGATACCTTTCATCGTGACCTTGCCAAAGGAAACGACACGCTCCCTGAGTTCGTGCTGTTTGATATGCGCACAAAACATGAATATGAGGCAAATGCGTTTGCTGCCCACCTGATCATTGACGATGATGACCTCATCGACTATCTGAGACAAGGCTACGATGTGGTGCAGCTTTCATCTGCTATGGGGACAAACATCAATCTGATGCTCATTAAGCTCAACGAGATGAATCGCATGGGCTGGCGTTTGAACATCCCCTATATGCCTCATTCTGACTTCCTCAAGAATGTCAGACCGGAAGGATAAAGTCATTATGGAAATCACTTATATTTTGAATACAGACAACTATACATACGAGCCGTACTCAGACGGAGGATTCAGCGGTAAGATACTTCTCGCAAACCCTAAAAAAGAGGACTTGCCGAAGCTCCTTATCAAGTCTGAAAATCCAAGCTCTGCCTGCTGCGAGTTTATGTATTCGAGGCTGGCAGAGCTTTTGCGCATTCCTGCGCCAAAAGCCTACATTATGGATGTCTCAAAGAAGGACAAGAAGCTGTTCGGCTCTCCGTATGTGGTTGGTATTGAATACATGGAGGGGATGCACTCATTCACGCTGGAAGAGATGCGCAGCTCTCCTGAATGGAAAAAAGAGTACGCCGGTCAATACGCATTGTCGGCTATGTTTGAGCAGGACGATCTTGTCCAGCTTACCATGACCGCCGATGGGCATATATGCGGCTACGATTTTACCGAAACCTTCTGGCTGTCTGATATGACCGTTCACGCATATCAGCTCCCCGAAGAACAGTTGACAGATATATTGTCAACAAGACTTCAAGCCTCAGCACGACAAGGCACTTCTTTTCTGTCTGCTGGTGCAGCAGTGGTAAAGAAACACTTCGAGCTGCCAGAGGACGCGCCCGTTCCTTCTGAGTACCTTGAGCCGCTTAGAGGCTTTTACGCATTGACAGAGGAAGACATCGAACGATTGATTGACACGCTGGATGATGTCTACCAGATGACGGTCAGCGTCTACATTGAGGAATACCTTGTCCTCTTACAAAAGAAAATCGCCGCCTATTTCAAGACCATAGGCGAGGAAATATAAACTCAAGGAGAAAGAGATGAAATATATTCTGTATCGCTCTTTAGGGAGCATTGATAAGGATGTCAAAAAACACGAGATCGTAGGTGTAGAGTTTGGAGACAGCATTGACGATGTAGCCGATGACCTCATCCGTGACGCTGCTGATGATCTGGCAGCATTGCCGGAATATGAGAATTGCAGGACTGCTGCTTATGCACCTGAGCCGATCAAGGAGTTCCGGCGCGTCAAGCGTTATCAGTATGAAATGATGGGCATTGTTTATCCCCCTTATGCTGATAAGAACATCCTCATTGACTTCGGTATCGTGGAGGCTGATGAGTGATGGATGATAAGCTCAAAACATTGATGGATATGGAAATGCTCTCTCCTGAGAACGCGGATCATACGCAGCGGCTCAAAGAGATTTTGGATTGCTTCGAGCAGGAAACCGAGTATGACCGTACAACAGTATTTAAGTCCATTCTTACGGCAATGAATGAAGCAGACGAGGACAAAAGAACGATTGAATTGATGGTATATCTTGCCGAGCGAATGCTGGAAAAAGCATTCAGGGGTGAATTGGAGGTTTAAGTTATGAGCAGAAAATTAGTTGCATACTTCTCTGCAAGCGGAGTAACCGCAAAAGTGGCAGAAACATTATCTGAGGCTATCGGTGCAGACCTTTATGAGATCGAGCCGGAAGTCCCTTACACCAAAGAAGACCTTGATTGGATGGATAAACAGTCTCGCAGCACCATTGAGATGAACGATCCTACATCCCGTCCTGCAATCGCCGGTATGCGTGATAACATGGATGACTATGATACCGTGTTCGTAGGTTTTCCAGTGTGGTGGTATGTCGCACCGACGATCATCAACACATTCCTTGAGAGCTACGACCTGACCGGAAAGACGATCATCCCATTTGCTACATCCGGTGGCAGTGGAATGGGAAAGACCAACGAAAAGCTCCAACCGAGCTGTCCGAACTCCAAGCTGATTGAAGGCAAGGTTTTCAAGATGTCTGCCAGCAAGTCCGAGCTTGCCACATGGGTAGACGGATTGAAACTGTAAACTGAAAGAGGCGAAAAAATGTATAGAGAACTTATTGGAAACTTTATTAAAGACCACAACTGGGCAAAGTTACAAGAGCCATGTCCTGAAAGTGAAATTACGAGAGCAGAAGTCTATGTCGGCTTTACCTTCCCCGAAGAGCTAAAAGCGTTGCTTAGAGAAACAAACGGTGATCATTGGTTTTTACTCTCCGCTCAGGAGATGATTGACCATGTTAAGACTAACCGTGAGATATTTCCTGAGTATCTTGAGCCGGAAGAGTTTGAAGAAAAAGTTAATCGTTATGTGTACTTCGCAACAAATGGTTGCGGTGATTATTACTGCTATCGTGTACTTCCAAATGACAAAACCGACGATTCAGCTATTTATATTTGGGAACATGAGTTATTTGAAATTCGTGAAGTGGCAAAAGACATCGCTGATGTAATTACCAAGTATTACAACAACGAGGTGTGAATTATGGAGCTACGCAATTTTTGGGGTTATCAGGTGGAACTTGATGAAAAAGCAACGGCGAATTGGTATGCTCAATCATCCGGATGGGGCTGCGAATGTGGTGATTGTCGTAACTTTCTGGCGTTAGCGAGAAAACGGGCATTTCTCACTCCTATCGTTGAAACATTGGATAGCCTTGGCATCCCACTTGAAAAGGCAACTTATGTAGGGGAGCTATTCAAAGACGAAGCGGGTGTGCATTATCAGTTCAGCTATCGTCTTGCAGGTACGATCCTTGCCGTCCCGGAAGAAAAGGATGTGTTTGACTTTTCCAAAGGGCGGTGCTGCCACGATCCCTACCCCTACGGCGCACCGAACTTCCCGGAGCCTCACTTTGATTTAGAGTTTGGTGCAGTCTTGCCTTGGGTATTAGACGAAGATCAAGCCGGTGGGAAATAGGCATAATAAAGGAGAACAAAGCCCATGCCATTACAAATAGTTAGAAACGACATCACAAAAATGAAAGTGGACGCAATCGTCAACGCGGCTAACTCATCGCTTCTCGGCGGTGGTGGTGTTGACGGCTGCATCCATCGTGCTGCAGGACCGGAGCTGCTGGCTGAGTGCAAGACGCTTGGTGGCTGCGAAACCGGCAGTGCGAAGATCACTGGCGCAGGAAAGCTGCCTTGCAAGTATGTTATTCATGCCGTAGGTCCGCGCTGGCTTGGTGGCAAACGCGGAGAGCGCGACCAGCTCATTTCCTGCTATCGCACTTCTCTCGCGCTGGCTAAGGACAAGAAATGTGAGACAGTTGCATTTCCTCTCATCTCATCCGGCATCTACGGCTATCCGAAAGACCAGGCGTTGAGAATTGCCATTGATACGATAAGTGAGTTCCTGCTTGAGAACGACATGACCGTCTATATTGTCATCTTCGATAAGAAGACATATCAGATCAGCGAGAAGCTGTTCTCCGATATTGCTGAGTACATAGATGACAACTATGTGGACGAGCATACCGATGACTACTCTGAGCGTCTGCGTCGGATGAATGCGTTCAGGGCAAAAGAAATGGTCTGCGAGTCTTCCGTCTGCGAAGAAGCTGACGAAGAGATTGATACGCTCATGACCGTCGCGCCGATGGCTGTTGCCTCTAAGAAGGCAAAGTCATTGGACGATGCTCTGGGACAGATCGACGAGAGCTTTTCTGAGATGTTGTTGCGGAAGATAGACGAGTCCGGCATGACTGACGCTGAGTGCTACAAGAAGGCAAACATTGACCGCAAGCTCTTCTCGAAGATCCGCAGCGATAAGCTGTATAAGCCGAGCAAACCTACTGCAATCGCCTTTGCCATTGCTCTTGAGCTGTCTCTGGATGAGACGAAGGATATGCTCATGAAGGCTGGCTTTGCACTCTCTCACTCAAACAAGTTCGACATCATCATTGAGTATTTCATTGAGAATGAAAACTACAATGTCTTTGAAATAAACGAGGCTCTGTTCGCCTTCGACCAGAGTTTGCTTGGAGCGTAAAGGAGGCTGCTTATGGTAAAAACGATCCGTGACAACATTCACACACCTTATAGCTTGCACGATATGACTGTTATTTCTTTAGAGATCGAAGAAAACAAGATTACAATGCGGACGCAATCAGGCATGGTAAAGACTACCCCTCCATACAGTCAGCCAGACGGGTATGTTGAGTTCCACAATGTGCAGTGGGATTTTTGTCATGTTTATCTTCTTGGCGTTACCGGAAACGAAAGTACCTTTTCTGGCGAAAAAATGTTTTTGAAAGACTTCATCAGCAAATACAAACAGTTTGGCTTCTCGATAATGGATGAGGCTTTCGGCTACAACATGACAAAATACAATGGCTATCTTTTGTCAAACCGTGAACACCACGAATGTATTATTGAGATATACCATGAAGGCGATATGGTATATGTGGCTGACGAATAAAGCTACACAGATTAGGAGGATCAAACGATGTATAAATACGAATACGAAACTGTATGTTGTGAGTTTGGTGGCTGGGGCTTTGGCTCTGGTAATGTATATGGAATTGAGGACTATCGCTCTATTATCAATAAGAGAGCATCTGAGGGCTGGCGATATGTGGGCTACATTCCGACAAAACAGCGCGGAACGGGACATACTCAAGAGCTGGATTTGATTTTTGAAAAAGAAGTGTAACCTACTTAGGAGAAGAAGATGAAAATAGAAATACACCCTCTCGAAAATATAACTATTGATAGCATAACTGTTTCGCTTGGCGAGGCGCGTACCGATGTCGAAACCTCTCTCGGTAAGGGACAGATGATCGGAAATCGTTGCTACTATTTCGATAGTGAAATGGCAATAGATTATGATGAGAACAATAAAGTAGAGTTTATAGAGTTTTTAGGTGGAGTGGGTGGCTCTCTTCGCCCTACTCTTTACGGTATTTCCATATTCGATGCTCATGCAGATGAAGTGACAGCACTCCTTAGCCAAAAGAACGCCGGAGAGATCAATGATACTGAACACGGCTACTCTTATGCGTATAAAAAAATAAGTGTTGGTATATATCGTGAAACAAGACCGGAAGATGTTGCAGAGATGATTGAAGAAATGAAGTCTCTTGGCATCGAGGTTGAGGGAAATGAGGATGTAAGCGTAGAAACAACAAAAGCTAATCATTGGGCAACCGTTGGATTTGGTATAGTCGGATATTATAAGTAACAAATCAAAATAGGGCTGATTATAGAAAGGAGGCATCAGAGCGATGGACTTATGCAAGCAATTTGATATTCTTGAAACCCCGTGTGGCACTGTTTTCATTACGGACGAAGACGGTACTCGAATCCCTTTTTCTTTGCGAAAGAACACCTTTAATTGTGATTATGATTTTGAGAGCGCAACCGGAGTAAACAAGGTTATCAATACAGATACCAACTATGACATCGTTGTTTCCTCATCTTTGTTACAGCTAAGAAAAGAATATAGAATTGTTCTTGAAGGCATCGTACTCGAATATGGCTCAAGCGACGAGCGAACAGTATGCGTTTCCGGCAAAGCAAACGGATATTGTATTGCTCTTGGTGCATATTTGCCTAATGACGATGAGAGAATGGATCAAGCATACGCCTACTCTGAAAAAATGGGCTTCTTGGCAAATAGGGTGATTCAAGATCCGCCCGAATTTGATGAAAGTAAGTTCGTTCAATATGACGCTGATATGCTTGATGACTATTCCGGCTTTAGATTTCATCTCATAGACTATACACGCGAAGAGATCGTGTTTCCTATTGCATGGATTAAGAGTGAGCCGGATGACGAGCTGCACTATCAATGCGCGGCTGAGTTTTGGACAACCTGAGATTGGAGGGATGATGAATGAGCGTTTGTACTTTTATTGCTTCTGATTACCCTTTGCACGAAGTTTCTCCACACAAAGATTATCCCCTCCATGTAGATATTGACAAGGGGACAATTTACGACGGCGATGCAGATGACAATTTCTTCTTGCATTCGTTTGAGAGTGTCAAGAGCTATACGGATAAAGAATATGGCGTAAGTCTTGAATGGGCTTATTATACCGAAGGACGAGCAAGACTAATTTTGAATTATATTCATGACATCCTGAAACACACAGACTGCGTTGAATTGTGGCGCGTCTGGTTGATGGATTACTATGAGTTTGAGGATCGTCCCGTGATTCACAAGCGGACAATCTCTTTCAAAGACTTAACCATAGATGACATAAAAGAAATTGATGCAGCAGAAGTATGGAACAAGCCTGACAAGTATTTGCCTGAAAGACCATCGTTCTATCAGCTCATCATCCAGAGATGAATTACAAAGATTGGAGGGAGTTGTATGAACACAATAAAGTATTCTTTCAAGCGATGGACACCCATTGACACCTTAGCGAACAATTACGATGTTGATGATATAAAATGGACTGACGAGGGACTTTGTTTTAGTCTTATTTCTGATAGTCAAGAGCCAGACAAGGACATTCCAAATAAGTTAAGAATCCTTTGGGATTCAAGCCTTGTTATTTCCTATAATGTGACAGACGAAACTTATCGGGCAGACTGCTGGGAAATTGATTTTGTGAAAGACGGACGATTTTTCATAAGTAGTGATTCAGAATATCTAAGGCTATTCAAGCAGAAAAGTCCTCTGTTTCCTGATGAAGCTATTCACTTCCTGATCGTAGGGACTAATACCATTGTTGATGTTATTGCAAAGAGCCATCCCACAGTAGAACTCACAGATTAAGTTGAAAGGAGGCAGCCGGAGCATGAAGGAGCGCACATACATCGCAATCGACCTCAAGAGCTTTTATGCTTCGGTTGAGTGTCGGGAACGCGGACTTGATCCGATGGACACAAACCTCGTCGTTGCGGATGAGAGCCGTACCGACAAAACAATCTGCCTTGCCGTTACTCCCTCCCTCAAGAGCTACGGCATCTCAGGACGCGGACGCTTGTTTGAAGTGAAGCAGCGCGTCAAGGAGGCAAACGCAGGAAGAAGGCATGACGCACCGAGACGAAGGCTCGAAGGATCATCACATTTCTTCTCTGAGCTGCAAGCCAATCCTGAGCTTGCGATTGACTTCATCATCGCGCCTCCGAGAATGGCTTATTACATGGAGTACAGCACAAGGATTTACGAAGTCTACATGAAGTATATCGCGCCGGAAGACATCGTTGTGTATTCCATAGACGAGGTATTCATGGATGTCACAGACTACTTGAACACCTACAAACTCTCTCCCCATGATCTCGCAATGAAGATCATTTTGGATGTCCTTGAGACAACCGGTATCACCGCAACAGCCGGTATCGGCACAAACCTTTTCCTCTGCAAAGTTGCGATGGACATTGTTGCAAAGCACATTCCAGCAGACGAAAACGGTGTACGCATTGCCGAGCTGGATGAGATGAGCTATCGCAAAACTTTGTGGGCGCATCAGCCTCTCACTGACTTCTGGCGAGTGGGACGAGGGATCGCTAAGAAGCTCGAAGAAAACGGTATGTTCACGATGGGCGATGTAGCCCGATGCTCTGTCCATGACGAGGACAAACTTTACAAGCTCTTCGGCAAGAATGCGGAGCTGCTGATCGACCATGCGTGGGGCTGGGAGCCTACCACTATTGAAGCAATCAAAGCATACAGACCGAGTACCAACAGCTTAGGCTCTGGACAAGTTCTGCATCAACCATACGAGCCGGATAAGGCAAAGCTCGTTCTGCGAGAAATGGCTGACCTTCTCGTTTTAGACTTGGTGGACAAGGGACTTGTCACAGACCAAATCGTTGTCACGGTTGGCTATGATATAGAAAACCTTACCGATCCTGAGCGAAGCAAAAAATATCACGGGGCTATCGTGAAGGATCACTACGGACGGCAGATACCGAAACACGCTCACGGTACTGCTAACCTTGACGGTCACACATCATCTACGAAGAAAATAATGTGTGCTGCGTCAGAACTCTTTGACCGGATCGTTGATAAAAACCTTCTCGTTCGCCGGTTAAACATTGTCGCAAACCATGTCCTGCCCGAAGCAGATGCACCGAAGAAGAATGAGGGCTTTGTGCAGCTTGATCTCTTCACAGACTATGCAGCTCTTGAGGCAAAGCAGGAACGGGAACGCGCCGAGCTTGAGCGTGAAAAGAAAATGCAGCAAGCCATGTTGACTATCAAGAAGAAGTTCGGAAAGAACGCTATCCTCAAGGGCATGAACTTGGAGGAAGGCGCAACGGCAAAGGATCGTAACGCGCAGATCGGAGGTCATAAGGCTTGATGAGGAAGGAGCATACACAATGAAATGTCCGTTTTGTAATACAGAAATGCTTCATGGCTATCTCAATGTAGGTAATGCCATTTGGAGTGAAAGAAAGCACAAGATAAGTACGAATCCAGATGCTAAGGAACGCTATGCTCTTGCGTTATCTGTTCCTATGATGTCACCACATCATATTGAAAGTGATTGCTGCCCTAAGTGTAAACACATCATTATCGACAGTTCGGAATATGACAATAATCTGAATTGATGCAGCGAGATATGGAGGTGAAGTATAGTGTTTCATATTTTCAATTCACAAGAAGAACGAAGAGAATACGGAGGATCGGCATTTATCGAGATACAGTTTTGCAGACTTCCGCGTGACACAAGCCTATCGGAAATCGTTGATGTTGATAGCATAGAAAATTGGATGAACGATTCACTGTATGCTGATGATGAAAATGAGTTTTACCGCGAATATAGTCGGATTTTCGATTGTGGCACATACAATAACAAGGAAAGCGGTATAGTGGACATCTTCGGAATAAACTATTATGCGCCGTCTCAAATCGAAAGGCTACTAAGCAGAATACATAAAGAGAAACCAGCAGATTATGAAGTGTTGGCACAGTGGCTCGAATGCGCAAAACAGTATAACGGGTTTTATATCTTAGGCATATAGTGGAGAGTTTCTAAAGGAGGGATTTGAGAATGTACGAAGATATTATCAATCTGCCGCACCATGTCTCCGCAACCAGACCGCAGATGTCCATGATAGATCGCGCAGCTCAGTTCTCTCCCTTTGCTGCACTCACCGGATATGATGCAGCCATCAAAGAAACCGGGCGTCTGACGGACGAAAAGATTGAGATGGACGAAGAGGCTCTAAACATTCTGAACATGAAGTTTCAGATCCTCGTTGATAGTCTGGATGATGAGCCGGAAGTCACCTTCACCTATTTCAAACCAGACGAACGAAAAGCTGGTGGAGCGTATGTAGAAGTGACCGGTACAGTGAAAAAGGTGGATGACTTTGAGAGGCTGATCGTGATGCAGAACGGAACGAAAATGCCGATGGATGACATCCTAAATATTGAAGGCGAGATATTTGCATCGCTGCAATAATGTCGCTTGCCATGCGACCAAACCGAATACGATTTTTCTTATAATATGACTGTAAGGTAAACAACCAAGCAGTCATATTTCTTTTATATACGGAGGTACTGAACATGAGAAAGAACTTAACTGAGATCGTATTTATTCTTGACCGCAGCGGCTCTATGAGTGGGCTTGAGACAGACACCATCGGAGGCTTCAACTCCATGATCGAGAAGCAGAAAAAAGCTGAGGGCGAAGCTCTCATCTCCACTGTTCTCTTCGACAACACCAGCGAGGTTATTCATGACCGCGTGAGCGTCCAGAACATCAAACCGATGACCGATGAGGACTACACTGTACGAGGCTGCACCGCCCTTCTGGATGCAATCGGTGGAGCAATTCACCACATCGGAAATGTCCATAAGTATGCGCGAGCTGAGGATGTACCGGAGCATACTATGTTCGTCATCACGACTGACGGAATGGAGAATGCAAGCCGTCGATATGACAGCGAGAAGGTCAAGAAGATGATCGAGCGTCAGAAAGAAAAGTACGGATGGAAGTTTCTATTCCTCGGTGCCAACATTGACGCAGTAGAGACAGCAAGATACTTCGGTATCAGCGAGGATCGTGCAGTGAATTATCACTCTGACAGTGAAGGCACACAGCTCAATTACGAGGTAGTCAGCGAAGCAATCTGCGCTGTTCGTTGCAGCGCGCCTCTCGGTGCTGATTGGAAGAAACGCATTGATGAGGACTACAAGGCAAGAAAGGATGGACGCAGAAAATGATGAGGACAATTATTGTTCGAGGCGTTGGAAATGTATCGGCAAGACCGGACTACATAACCATCTCAATGACCATAGAGTCTATCAGAAAAGACTATGATGAGGCAATGCGAGATGCTTCTGAGCGCATATCGAAATTGCAGGATGTAGCTGTCCGTTCTGGGTATGCAAAGGAGGACTTGAAGACCACCAGCTACAATGTAGATACCCGATATGAGAGCGTCAAGGATCGGCAAGGAAACTACAAACGAGAGTTTGCCGGATATGCTTGTGTTTATCGTCTCAAGCTGTCATTCGACTTTGACAGCAAGCAGCTTGCAGAGGTTATCTCATGTATCTCCAACTGCGGAGCAAATCCCGAATTGAGCATCGCCTTCACGGTGAGAAATCCTGCAAAGGTGAGCGAAGAACTTCTGGAAAGCGCGGCGCAGAATGCACGAGCAAAGGCTGAGATTCTGTGCAGAGCGTCAGGCAGCGAGATGGGACAACTTCTCTCTATCGACTATAACTGGGGTGAACTGAATATCGTTTCGCGGACAAGCTATGAAATGGAAGACTGCCTCATGCCGCTTGCCGCAATGGATAGATGCTGCGCACCTGAGATCGAGCCTGATGATATTGATGTATCAGATACGGTTGCCTTCACATGGGAGATAAAGTAACTGCCATATAGACGGAGAAAGACGCTATTTTGAGCGTCTTTTTTCGGATATGCTGCAACATCAGAGGCGAAAAATGTCCGTTGTAAAGTGAAGGGGTATTTTACGGGGAGTCTCTGCGAGGGAATACGATTTGAGAGAATAGCAAGCACAGCCGGTGTATATACACACGGCGATTTTCGATTAAGGAAACCCTCCCCTTAATCTCGAAAAATGCTTGTTGGGATGTTTCCCAAACCCTCTATCTTTACGAAAGGACGATTGCCTATGGCAAACAGAACAAGACCAAATCAGATCCTCTTCTTCGTCTCAGATGACGAGAAAAGAATTATTCAAGCGAAGATGGCGCAGCTCGGTACTAAGAACATGGGAGCGTATCTTCGCAAGATGGCGATAGACGGCTACATCATCAAAGTGGACTACACGCAGCAGAAGAAACTTGCCGCAGCCGTCAGCCGAGCTGCAACGAATATCAACCATGTATGCCGTCGCATCAACTCAACGGGACACTTCTACGAGGATGATGTTGCCGAGCTGAAAGAGAGGCAAAAAGAGATATGGCAGTTACTAAAATCAAGCCAATCCGAGGAACTGTAAACAAGGCTCTGGCGTACATCCTTGATCCGAAAAAGACGGATGATGAACTCTATGTTTCCTCCTATGGATGTGCTGCCAGCGATGCCGCAGCGAAGGAGTTTGAATGGACAAGAAACCTTGCAGTCCAACAAGGAATGCAGATGCCAAAGGTGATCGCCCGACACCTGATTCAGTCCTTCGATGTGGGCGAAGTGACACCGGAACAAGCCCATGAGATCGGCAAGCAATTCGCAGACGAATGGCTCAAAGGCAAGTACGAATATGTGATCGCTACCCACATAGACAAGGGGCATTGTCATAATCACATCATCTTCAATGCAGTCAACTATGTGGACTTTCATGCGTACCGGAGCAATAAACAAACCTACCGTCAGATGAGGCAGCTCAGTGATGAGATTTGCAAAGAACACGGACTGTCCGTGATTCCTCCGTCACAGAGCAAGGGCATGAGTTACAAGGAGTACACCGAAGCCAAGAGAGGCACGAGCTGGAAACAAAAACTCAAACAGACCATTGACCGTTGCGTCATCACGGCGAAGGACTACGATAAGTTCTTGAAGATGATGCAGGATGCCGGATATGAAATCAAAACCGGTAAGTACATCTCCTTCCGAGCCGAAGGTCAGGAGCGTTTTACTCGCGCAAAAACCATCGGTGAGAACTACACCGAAGAGCGCATCAAGGAACGCATTCAGGGGCGCAATCCCCGTAAGCGTCAGATGCAGACCGGGCGAAAAGCTATCTCTCTCATCGGAGATATTCAGGAGCGCATCAAGCTCATTGACAGCAAAGGATATGAGCATAAAGCGAAGCTCACTATCCTCAAAGAAGCTGCACGAACGCTCAACTATCTCACTGAGAGTAATCTGCTGCAATACGCTGACCTTGAGAAAAAGGTGGAGGACATTCAC
>ULMJ01038903.1_pt1 | contig 15778 bp, 8 predicted proteins | sample 1951641 | NCBI WGS metagenome assembly ULMJ01 (sample SAMEA4835550, study PRJEB28245) | human gut metagenome | biome: gut microbiome; material: fecal sample | place: Denmark | collected 2008 | reverse complement strand
ATGGCAAAAGTTTGCCACTACGGTGGCAAAAACAAAAGGCTACTTACCCCGTAAATGAGTGTCTACAAGTAGTTCTTTATCTTACTTGAACATCGGCTGTGCAAACCACCTCTTAAACATCCACGTCACCACAATGTAGAGTCCGAATGCTGAAACAAAGCCCACAATCGCATCAATAAGGTAATGCGCCTGAATGTACACCGTTGCACCGCAAAGCAACAAATAGAACGGCAACAGGAAAGCAAACAGCCAGCGACTTCCGCGCCACGCCATAATCATCAGGATAGTGGATATGCCCACATGCGAACTGGGGAAAGCCGCCGTGGGGCGTTCACCTATCTGCTGCGAACCCTCTACCAGATTATAGAAGAAACCATGATCGTATCCCGGTCCGGGCAGCAACTCCTGGTTATGGTTGAAGTAGTCTCCAATGGAAGGGAATACCCCCTGCGCCACATTATCATCCCCGATAGCCGGGAAATAGAACTGCGGACCTGCCACCGGAACAAAGATATAAATCAGATAATAGATAAAGAAAGAAGTGACCAGCACGAACGACAGCTTCTCGAAGAATTGAAACCGGTAGATAAAGTACCAGACCACTACAATCAGTATCATCGGATAATAGAAGAAGTATCCCATATTGAACGGCTCACTCACCCACATATGCGGGAAGCGGAGGCAGAACCACACCGCCGGTTGTCCGCCGAACATCCACTGCTCCGCCGAAGCGAATACATGGTCCAGGTTGGGGAATATCCGGTTGAACTCAAATGTATCGGGATACCAATAGGAAAGCAAAGACATCTGTATGGCTATGCGCACAAAGGCGGAGAACTTACAGGGTGCCAGCCGGTAAAGATACATCAACAGGAATGTCATACCGGCAATCATGGCACGGTCAATCAACATCTGTCCAGGATGATCCATTTCCTGAAAAAGGAACAAGATCAAAATAGAAGTCAACAAATTGTATATAAGTGTTATCTTCTCTACTGCAAACAACCCCTTCCGGGTTTCTACCTTTTTAAATAAATCTAAAGCCATCCCTCGTTCTTATACCAGGCAATGGTTTCCTTCACGCCTTGCTCCAGGTTGTACTGGGGCGCGAATCCCAACTCCCGGACAGCCGGGCCGATGTCACATTGCCAATTGCGTTGTTTCATTATGTTATACTTATCCGAATTGAGAGTACCGGGCTTCTTGCTGCGCATCGCCCAGAAATCAGCGAGCAAAGATACAACTTTCAATATAATTAACGGGCATACCACCCGAATAACAAACGGATTACCCAATTCTTTCCTTATCAGGTCGGAAAAAGCACGGCTACGGTACACCTGTCCGTCTGCCAGGAAGTAGGCGCGGCGGCATGCCTGCTTCTCGATGCCAAGGAACACAGCCTGCACAATATCTTTCACATAGATAAACGTCAGGTCCTGGCGGCGGAAGCCCACCGCAAAGTCCGTATGCTGCTTGATGGACTTCGCCATCAGGTAGTAATCTTTCTCACGCGGGCCGTAGACTCCCGTGGGGCGATAAATGACATAGGGGAAGCCGGGAATGCTCTGCAAGTAGAGCTCGGCTTTAAGTTTGCTCAGTCCGTAAGCGGTATTGGGCATGGGGGAGTCGTCTTCCGTAATGGGTTGGTAGGTTTTCTCCCGGACGGGACCGAAGACGCTCAGCGTACTGATATAGATGAATTGTTTCGGTATCATGTTCAGTTCGCGAAGGGTATCGACAAAGTATTTCGTTTGCAGATAGTTCACGCGGTCGAACTCCCGCTTATCCGTGCACTTGGTGACGCCGGCGCAATGGATGATGTAGTCGAACTTATTATAGGTTCCCTTATGACCGGAGAGTTGTGCCCTCAGTTCGTTGGGATGTGCAAAGTCCAGTTCGAGAATGTGTATCTTGCGGTTGCGCAGATATTCGCGGCTGCTACTTGAGCGGATACCCGCCCACACGCCGAACTTCCGCTTCAACGCTTCTTCTACGATGAAACTTCCGATAAATCCACTGGCTCCTGTAATTAATATACTTTCCACTCGCTACTTTTTATTTAGTGATTAACGGTAAGTGATGAGTGATTAGTAGGCTGCGCTATGACGCCGCATAGCACTAATCACTCATCACTAGCCACTAATCATTATTTCAACGGTTCCACATGAATACCCACATGCGTATTCCTGCCAAACATATCTTTTAGTTTATTCTCTATCGCCGTGGCCGTCCGGTGCGCCTCTTCCAGGGATATTTTCCCGTCCATGCGCACATGTACCTCAATGGCACAATAGCTTCCGATGCGGCGCGTGCGCAGATGATGCGGTGAACTGACACCGGGAAACGACAGGATGGTCTCCTGTATCTTGTTCTCCACCGTGGCAGGCAACGACTTCTCCAACAGCTCGTCCACACAAGGTATCAGCAACCGGATGGAGACTTTCATAATGAAAAAGCTCACAACCACCGCCGCAATCGGGTCGAGCACCCGCCAATGAGGGCCCAACACAATGGCACCGCCAATGCCCACAGCCGTACCTATGGAAGAAAGCGCATCACTCCGGTGATGCCACGCGTTGGCAATCACCGCCTGCGAGTTCAGTCTCTTCCCCTTGAATACCGTATAGCGATAAAGAGTTTCTTTCGAGACAATGGATAGCAGCGCTGCCACCAACGCCACGATGCCCGGCTCCTGCAAAGCATCTCCCTGCAAGAAACGGAAAATGGACGACGCCCCACTCCAGAGAATACCGAAGCCGACACACAACAGCAGAATACCGATAATAGCAGTAGCCAGTGTCTCATACTTCCCATGCCCGTAATCGTGGCTCTCATCCTCGGGTTTGGCAGATATGCGCACAAACACAATCACAATAATATCGGTGACAAAATCCGACAGTGAATGAACCGCATCCGCCAGCATAGCGGCACTATGCCCGAAAACTGCTGCAAAGAACTTGAACACAAGCAAAAGGAAGTTCACTATACTCCCTGCCACGGTCACCCGGTAAATGCCTTTTTCCCGTTGGGTATCTGTCATCTGTAATGCTTGTTCTGCCATTCAGCCATTTTATAAATCGTTGCAAATATAGTACATAAATCCGTTTGCTTCTGCAATTTACCGGTTATTTTCTGCCAGAGAAGAAGATTTTAGGGGCAGATTGAACGAGGGATAACTATTATTTGTTTACTTTGCAAATAGAGAATGAAGTGACGAGTGACGAGCTACAAGCTACGAGCTACAAGTAACGAGTTGCTGCGCTGTACTCAGGGCGAATAATTATTCGCCCGGCTATCACGCCGAAAGGTACTCATCACACGTAGCTTGTAGCTCGTCACTTATCTGCCACTAACATAAAAAAGATATATATTATGAGCAAGAACAAAGAAAAGAAAGCCGGCAAGCGCATGAAAAAGAAAGAGCTTGTGGGCGCACTCATGGATTTTTTCCATTCAAAACCTGACGAAGTACTGTCCCTGAAATACATATTCGAACAACTTCACCTCACCACGCATCCCCTGAAGATGCTGTGCAAGGACATCCTGAGCGACTTGTCGCTGGACGACTACATCACCGAAGTGGATAAAAGCAAGTATAAGCTGAACAACCATGGCGTGGAGATGGTGGGCACCTTCCAGCGCAAGAGCAACGGAAAGAATTCCTTCATCCCCGAAGGTGGCGGTGACCCGATATTCGTTGCCGAACGCAACTCGGCACACGCCATGAACAACGATAAAGTGCGCATCTCCTTCTATGCCAAACGCCGTGGACGCGAAGCCGAAGGTGAAGTCATCGAAGTACTGGAACGCGCCAACGACACCTTTGTAGGCACGCTGGAAGTTGCCAACTCCTACGCCTTCCTGGTGACGGAGAACCGCACGCTCGCCAACGACATCTTCATCCCCAAAGAGAAGCTGAAAGGTGGAAAGACAGGCGACAAAGCCATCGTGAAAGTAGTGGAGTGGCCCGACAAGGCTAAGAACCCCATCGGACAAGTCATCGACATCCTCGGCAAAGCGGGCGACAACACCACCGAGATGCATGCCATTCTTGCCGAGTTCGGCCTGCCCTACGTCTACCCCGCTTCCGTAGAGAAAGCTGCGGACAAGATTCCTGCTGAAATCTCCGATGAAGAGATTGCCAAGCGCGAGGACTTCCGGGGTGTGACCACCTTCACCATCGACCCGAAGGATGCCAAGGACTTTGACGACGCCCTCTCCATCCGCAAACTGAAAGAAGGTTTGTGGGAAGTGGGTGTACACATAGCAGACGTCAGCCACTACGTCACCGAAGGCAGCATTATCGACAAGGAAGCCGAGAAGCGCGCCACGTCCGTCTACCTGGTAGACCGCACCATCCCGATGCTACCCGAACGCCTTTGTAACTTCATCTGCTCTCTGCGTCCCAACGAAGAGAAGCTGGCATACTCCGTCATCTTCGACATCAACGAAAAGGGCTACGTAAAGAATGCACGTGTCGTTCACACCGTCATCAAGTCCGACCGCCGCTTCACCTACGAAGAAGCGCAACAGATTATCGAGACGAAAGAAGGTGACTTCAAAGAAGAAGTCCTCATGCTGGATACCATTGCCAAGGCATTAAGGCAGAAGCGCTTCGTGGCGGGAGCCATCAACTTCGATCGCTATGAGGTGAAATTCGAGATAGACGAGAAGGGTAAGCCCATCAGCGTTTACTTCAAGGAATCCAAAGATGCTAACAAACTGGTAGAAGAGTTTATGCTTCTTGCCAACCGCACCGTAGCCGAGAAGATAGGCCGTGTGCCCAAGAACAAGAAGCCCAAAGTATTTCCTTACCGTATCCACGACCTGCCCGACCCGGAGAAACTGGATAACCTGGCGCAATTCATTGCCCGTTTCGGCTACAAGCTGCGCACCAGCGGAACGAAGACGGACGTTTCCAAGTCCATCAACCACTTGCTGGATGACATTCAGGGAAAGAAGGAAGAGAATCTTATTGAAACCGTATCCATACGTGCCATGCAAAAAGCGCGTTACTCCACGCACAACATCGGACACTACGGACTTGCATTCGATTTCTATACACACTTCACTTCGCCCATCCGCCGCTTCCCGGACATGATGGTGCACCGCCTGCTGACCAAATATCTGGATGGCGGACGCAGTGTTTCCGAGAAGAAGTACGAGGACCTCTGCGACCATTCCAGCAACATGGAACAGATTGCAGCCAATGCCGAACGTGCTTCCATCAAGTATAAACAAGTAGAGTTTATGACAGAGCGCCTGGGACAAGTGTTCGACGGTGTCATCTCCGGCGTAACGGAGTGGGGATTGTACGTTGAACTGAACGAGAATAAGTGCGAAGGCATGATACCCATCCGCGACCTCGACGATGATTACTACGAATTTGATGAGAAGAACTACTGTCTGCGCGGACGCCGCAAGCACCGCACGTATAGTCTGGGCGATGCAATCACGATTAAAGTGGCACGCGCCAACTTGGAAAAGAAGCAGTTGGACTTTGCACTGATGTAAAAAGGAAGTTGACGAGGGGAGAAGTTGACGAGGGGACGAGGGGCTGCGCTATGGCTCCTGCCTCCTTGTCAACTTCTTCCCTTACCCCTTTGTCTCCTTGTCAACTTCTCCCCTCGTCAACTTGTCAACTTTCCCCCCCTCATTGTTTCTGCCTCACATATCCCGAAGGCGACATCCCATACTCATTCTTAAAGCACTGCCTGAAATAAGCCACACTGCTGAATCCTGTCATATACGCTATCTCCGAAATAGTATATTCACCGGACAACAGCATCTCCACACTCTTACGCATCTTCACCTTACGGATAAACTCATTGGCCGACATATCCGCCAATCCCTTAATCTTGCGATAAAGCGTGGAATGGCTCATGCACATCTTGTCCGCAATAAACGCCACATCCATCTTCTCCATTTCCAGATTCTCTTCGATAATCTGCGTAATCTTCTGCATAAATTCATTATCCAGCCTGTTTAGCGAGCTCACCACTCCCTCCTCTATAGGCTTCGTATCCGCCAGTGCCAACTGCGAAGCAATCTTCTTACGCACTTCCAACTGATTGTTGATACAGCTATGCAGCAACTTCGCACTGAACGGTTTCGTCAGATAAGTATCCGCACCCGATGAGTAACCTTCCTCCTTATCTTGCAAAGAATCCTTAGCCGTCAACAAGATAACAGGAATGTGGCTGGTACGCATATCCTCCTTCACCCGCTTGCAAAGTTCCACACCATCCATAATCGGCATCATGATGTCGGAGACAATCACATTCGGAATCCGCGCCTGCGCCAGTTCCCAACCCTCCTGACCGTCTTTGGCCGTAACGACCTCATAAATCTCGGAGAATGAGCTCCGGATGTACTCCCGGATATCGGAATTATCTTCCACAACCAGCACAATCGGACGACCGTCCATAAAAGCCTCCATGCTTGCGGCGTCCTCCGCAATAACCGGTCTTTTCTCTGCCTTATCTTCAACGTGGATGGCATTCGGATACGTGTTTTCCGTCAGCAGGCGCAGGGTAAAGGTAGTCCCCACTTCCAATGTGCTTTCCACTTTCAGGTTCGCTTCGTGCAATTCGCTCAGCCCTTTCACAAGTGCCAGTCCGATGCCCGAACCCGAAGCCTGGTATTTGCTCTTTGCCTGATAATAGCGGTCGAAGATATGAGGCAATGCCTCCGCTTCGATGCCATGCCCCGTATCACTCACGCTGATTTCCGTGTATTTTATCTGTTTGTCCTCCACCGAGCGCAATGCCAGTGTGATATCTCCCTCCGAAGTATATTTGGCAGCATTGCTCAGCAGATTATCCAGGATGATAGTGACCATATCGACATCATAAAACAACTCCGTATCCTTAGTTTCAATATTAATGTGGTAATTCACTTTCCTATTCGGATTCAGCTCCTTATAACGCAATCCTACCTCCTGCACCAGTTGCGCCAAGTCTCTCCTCGCCACAGTCAGCTTGCGGTTCTGCGTTTCCGTCTTCCGGAACTCCAGTATGCGGTTGATGAGATTCAGCAAACGGGTGGCGCTATCATGGATAATGCTAATCTTATTGGCATGTTTGGGAGACAAAGTAGCGTCACTCAATAAATCCTCCAACGGACCTAAAATAAGAGTCAGCGGTGTACGCAGCTCATGGGTGATGTTGGTGTAGAAACGTAGTCGCTCATTATTCAGTTCCTGTTCATTCTGGCTCTTCCTGCGCTCCACTTCCAGTGAACTTTCCAGGTCTATCTTACGCTTATAGAAACGCAACAGCGCATAAAGAGCGAGGATGAACAGCAATGCATAAACCAGTTTAGCATACCAGGTAAGCCAGAACGGTGGCTGAATACGGATGACCAGCGAAGCCTCCTTCTTGTCCCACTCCTGATTGCGGATGCGCGTTTTCACCTTGAAAACGTAAGTTCCGGGAGAGAGGTTGCGGAAAGTTACCTGATTCTCGCCCTGCGTGTTGTACCATGCTTTTTCCAATCCTTCAAGCATATAGGTGAATTCCACCTGAGGGCTCTGGGTGTAATCCAGCACATTGAATGATATCTTGAACGTATTCTGATTGTACGGCAGTTCTATCTCTCCGCCTGCAATGGACATGGGCAGTTCCTCGTCGTGGCTTTCCTTCATGCGGTGATAGGTGCAGAAGCGTGTGATAGTGATGGAAGAAATCTCACGGTTGGTGGGAATCTCCCGCGGATTGAAGTAACATGCACCATTTTGTGAGCCGAAGTACATCGTTCCGTCGGGAGCCATGCAGGTAGCCCCGTTCATGAAGTCGCCCATAGGCACGCCATCGTGATGGCTATAGTTATAGAAAATCTTCTTAGCCTCATCCAGCCGGGAGATTCCGCTATTCGTGCTCACCCATATCTGGTGAAACTGGTCTTCGGCAATGGCACGCACCTGGCTATTCTGCAGTCCGTTCTGTTCCTTAAACACTTCAAACTCTTCCGGTTGCGCCGTATCATGGAAAATCACCACCCCTTCACGCGTGGCAACCAGTATCCTGTTCCGGGAGTCCTGTATCATATGATTCACGGCATTTGAGCAGAAACCGTTCTCAACCACGAAATTACATATGAGTTTATTGTTCGGGTCGAACACCGAAATACCTTTTCCGAATGTTCCTATCCACAATTTGCCTTCCTTATCCCGCAGAATGCCATGTATCTTTGTATCCGGCAGTTGGCTTTGGATAAAGTTTGCCAGTTGCAGTTCACCCTCCTTATACATATAAAGCCCGCTCTCGGTTCCTATCCAGAGGCTCCCGTCTTTATCTTCATAGAAGCAGTGCACGTTCAGGGTTCCTTCATAGGGTGTCTTGCCAATACGGGCCATCCGCCTGTTCTTGGGATCAAGCAGCAAGATGCCATTCAGATAAGTTCCCATCCAGAGCTTTTCCCGGGAGTCCTTGTACACAACATTAATATGAGTGTTGGGCTGCAAAGGGTGCAATGCAAAAGTTTCTTTCAACTTATTTTTCCGGAAAACAGCAAACTCCCCCTCGCCGCCAACCAGCACCTCATCATTTTCTGCAAATAATCCCCACACCTGCCTGTTGCTTTGCTTACCACCCTTTTCAACCGTGTAGGGCAGCATGTTGAAGATGGGCTGTGCATAACTGATAAAATCCACCCCACCGCGGTAGTTCCCCAGCCAGATATTACCAAAAGTATCCTGAAAAGCGCATTTGGCGTTAGGGCCTGAGAGCCCGTGTCCATCGTTGGTAGCAGGTATATTCTGAAAATGAATATCACCGGGAGAAGTAAATGTGTTTTGCTTCATATCGAGGATGCTTACTCCTCCTATATTTGTACATATCCACAGCCGCCCGTCTTTCATCTGCTTTATATCCATCACATAATTGGATAATAGAGAATTATCATCTCCGGGAACATGCCTGAATGAGGTGAACTTTTCATTATCAGGATTAAACAGAGCAAGTCCGTTACTGGTTCCCAACCATACATTCCCCTGCTCATCCACACAAATAGCATCAACTATACTTCCCGGCAAACTGTTCGGATCACCGGGAACAGGCATATATCTTTTTATCGTGGAATCTCTCAGAGAGATAATGCTCATCCCCTTGTCATAATGACCCACGTATAAGCGTCCCTGTCCGTCGTCGCACGCGACGTTACTTTTAAGTCCGCCCAAGCCCTTTACATTGTGCTCGTAGAGATGGGTAAATTTCTGCGTTTCGATGTCATAATAATGGATACCGACGTGATAGGTAGTAATCCACAAGCCCTTTTTATCAAAAGAAGGAATGATATTGGTGACATCGTTGGTCGCAATGGTTCCGCTTCCGGCCCTGTATGAAGTAAACGTACCCGCATCACAGTCGAACACGCACAGCCCTTCACGCTGGGTAGCTATCCACACCTTATTATCACGCGGATCGGCACACACAGCGTTCAGTTCATTGGCACTCAATCCCGAAGTGTACTTTTTGTAAACCGTAAATTGCCTGCCATCGAACTTATTCAATCCTCCTTCAGTGGCAAACCACATGCACCCTTGTTTGTCTTGGGTGATTCCCACCACATAGTTGCTGGATAGTCCGTCTTCTACCCCCAGCCTTTTAATTGTATAGGGTTGTGCTTCCGCTTTCATTGCCAACAGAACAACCAACCCCAGAAATAGCAGAGTGTTTTTCATTTGAATCTGTTTTACTTGTTTCAAAGATGCACTAAAAATTCAACATAAACCAATCAAAAACTCGTCTTGAACGATTTTTCTATTCTACTTGCTTATTTTTCTATCCACTACTTTCTATTTAGCCTTTAATTTTGCAATGACAAATGTAGGAAACTAAATAATGTTATTATTTCAATCACCTTATTTAATCTAATAAAAAAGAAAAACGATGAAAGAAAATTCGTTCAAAAGAAATCGGAAGGCACTCACAGCCTTATTGATTTGCACAGGTTTCATCGCAGCCCAACCACTCGCCATGATGGCCGAAAACGCTGCTACGTCCGTGCAAGCTATTCAACAACAGAAACAATCCGTTTCAGGTATCATCAAAGATGCAACAGGGGAGGCCGTCATCGGAGCCAGTGTTCTGGAGAAAGGCACATCAAACGGTACAATCACCGACTTGGATGGTAAATTCAATCTGAATGTCGCTCCCAACGCAACATTAGTCATCTCTTATATCGGCTACCAGACACAGGAGATACCTGCCGTCTCAGGCAAAGTAATGGACATACAACTGAAAGAAGATGCGGAAATGCTGGATGAAGTGGTAGTAGTGGGCTATGGTACTACCAAACGCAAGAACTTCACCGGTTCGGTTTCCACCGTAAAAGCTTCGGAAACTCCATTGGCACTGATGCCGACATCGAATGCGATGGACATTCTGCGCGGTACGGCTACGGGTATCACGGTTTCGCAACAACAGGGAGCAGGTCAAGCACCTTCCTTGCAGGTGCGCGGACAGAAATCGGTGAATGGTGGTTCCGACCCGCTGATTGTAATGGATGGCGTCATCTACATGGGAAGTTTCCGCGACATCGACCCTACCACAATTGAAAGCATGAGTATCCTGAAAGATGCCACTTCACTGGCTGCATACGGTTCGCAGGCTGCCAACGGTGTGATTATGATTACGACTAAAAAAGGTAAACTGGGTAAGCCTGTCATCAACGTCAATACTTCATGGGCTTTCTCTACGGCAGCCGCAAAACCTGACTTGCTGAGTCCGGAAAACTACGTAAAGAAAGTAAACCTGCTGAGTGGTCTGGCAGAAGATGCCGACCCGACATGGATGCGCGAGTTTGAGTACGAAAACTACAAGAATGGAAATACCATCAACTGGTTTGACTACTGCACACGCACCGGAATCATGCAGAACTATTCAGCATCCGTTTCGGGAGCCACAGAAAAAGTGAACTATTACCTGTCCGGCACCTACACCGACCAAGAAGGCGTAGTGAAGGGCGACGATTATGACCGCACCGTACTGACGGCACGCCTGCAATCGGACATCACCAACTGGCTGCAAGTGGGCGGACAAGTGAACTACGCCTATAACGACTACTCAGGTGCCAGCGTGTACGACCTCTATCAGGCCATCCGTCTGAGTCCCTACGGTCGTGCCGAACGTGCCGATGGCGGCGGACTGGAGAAGTTCCCCTGTAATGAGGGTATTTACCGCATCAACCCAATGTGGAACGTAGAGAGCGGCACTATCGACGACCACGACACGTATACCACCGTTGCCATGAAAGGACACGTGTTGGTGAAATGCCCCTGGATTGAAGGGCTGACTTACCGCCTGAACGGTAGCTACTCCATAGAGAACATCGAACGCGATTACTTCACCCACGAAGGTTATTACGTAAAAGAAGGTTCAAGCGATGACCGCTACTCCGAGTCTACCGTATCCGATTATCTGGCTTCAGCCAACGGATACAGTGCACGTACTAAAAATACATCATGGGTATTAGATAATATTATCAACTGGCAACGCCAGTTCGGCAAGCACTATGTGGACCTGACTTACGTATACACACGTGACTCCTACGAATACAGCCAACGCCGTTTCGACGGTTCCGACTTTGCCGCACTGGGCAACACCAACCTAAGCTACGACGGTCTGAACCTGGCCACCACACAGAAAATCAACAAGCTGGAATACACCCGCCACACCAATGTGGGCTATCTGGGCCGTGCCAACTATAACTACAACGACACGTACCACCTGAGCGTATCGGTACGCCGTGATGGTTCCAGCGTATTCGGCGCCAACCATAAATGGGGTACATTCCCCGCAGTAGGCTTGGCATGGACTGCATCCAACGAAGAGTTCATGAAGAACATCAAAGCCATCAGCTACCTGAAACTGAAAGCATCCTGGGGTAAGAACGGTAACCAAAGCCTCTCTCCTTACGAAACTCTTTCAAAAATCACCCTTGGACAGTCGGGCGGTTACAGCTATCCCTTCGGCAACACTTCAATCGTGAGCTGGGGACAGCGCATCACCTCCATGGGTAACACCGACCTGGGATGGGAAGAAACCGAATCATTCAACTACGGCTTCGACCTGGGCGTACTCGACAACCGCATCCGCCTGGAATTCGACGGATACTTCTCCAAGACTACCAACCAGATATTCAACCGTAGCATTCCGGTTATGATCAATGGTCTGACCGGCATGAAAGCCACTATGGGACAGGTGAACAACTGGGGCGTGGAAATCAATCTGAATACTACCAATATCCAGACAAAGGATTTCAACTGGGGTTCCACACTGACTTTCTACATGAACCGCAACAAACTAAAGGAACTCTACGGAGACGGGCAGGACGACATCACGAACTCCCTCTTCCTGGGCAAGTCACTGGGCGCCATCTATGGCTACAAGAACATCGGCATCGTGCAGGAAGATGATACCGAATATATGGCAGCCAACGGTGCAGAACCGGGCGACGTGAAGTTTGCCAACCTGGACGGCAGCGAAGACGGCAAAATCACAGCCGACGACCGCACCATCCTGGGATACAAGAAAGAAAACTTCCGCATGAGCTTCGGCAACACGTTCCGCTACAAAGACTTCGAGCTCTACATGTTGTTCACCGGCATCTTCGGCGGCAACGGATATGGACAGGCCGTGAACTACTACGCTTTCCGCACTTCTTCCGACGTGCAGGGTGACAACAACTTCAACCACGGCTGGTGGACTCCTGAAAACAAGAGCAACAAATATCCGCGCATCAATTACACCGATGGACGCTACACTCCGTTGCAGGGATATGGTTTCGTGCGTCTGCAGGACCTCAGTCTGTCTTATACTTTCCGCCAGCCCTGGGTGCAGAAGGCAGGCATCGGGAACCTGAAGGTTTACATGGCTTGCAAGAACCTTTTCACCCTCTCCGGATGGGAAGGCGGCGACCCTGAAATTCAACAAACGCTGGGTAGTGGTTACACCTACGGATACCCATTGTCGCGTACCGTTTCGTTGGGTGTGAACTTAACTTTCTAACTCTATTAAAAACACTAAAGATGAAAACAAAAAAATACATATTCATAGCCGCCGCAGCTTCCATGCTCGGCATGACGACGTCTTGTGACGATGAAGGCTTCCTGACGGAAAAGCCGAAAACAATCTACACCACCGATAACTCGTACGAAACGATTGACCAGGTGAAGGCTTGTATCACGAACCTGTACATCCACATCCGCTACTGGTATCAGCAGGACTACTTCCTGAAAGGACTGGGTACCGATGTGCTGGATACCCCCTACTTCCGCAGCACGGGCAACGGTTATTGTAACTTTGCGAACTGGTCGAGCACCAACAGCAATTCCAATAAGATTTACGATGCCATGTTCCAGATGGTGAACTATGCCAACCAATCATTGGAGGGTTATAATAAGGAGGGACTTCCCTGGGAGAGCGAAGCACAGCGAAACGAGGCTTACGGTGAAATCATGTTCTTCCGCGGATACGGCTACCTGACGATGGGTGAGTTGTTTGGCGGTGTGCCCCTGGTAGACCAATTCTATCAGACACTGAAACTGGACTTCGTGCGTTCCAGCCGCGAAGAAACTTATAACTTTGCCATCACCGACCTCGAAGCAGCCGCAGCGGCTTTGCCCGATTATCCGTCGGAAGCCGGTCGGGTGTCCAAGGGAATCGCCTATCACTTTCTGGCCGAAGCCTACCTGGCACTTGCCACCATTAAGAATAATGATTCCGAATGCCTGAAGAAGTCCATCGAGTATGCCGACAAGGTAATGGCATTGCACTCACTGATGACGCAGCGTTTCGGTACGCGTAGCATCCCCGGTGGCGGAACCACAAAGAATGGTGTGGCTGCCTACTATGCAGACGGCAACGTGTTCTTCGACCTCTTCCAAGAAGGAAACTATGATTATGCCGAAGGAAATACGGAAGCATTATGGACGCTACAGAATGATTATGCAGTTTACCATGAATATGGTGGAAATAACTGGGTAGGTTATCCGCGTGAAATGTCTCCCGTGCTCCGCGATGTAGTGTGGAAAGCTGAATATGCCGAAAACGGTGCGGCAGCCGGACCGTGGGCTGGTAATATCGACGAAAGCGTATATCCGGGCGGAAACGTATCGGCCTATGTGGGCGGACGCGGTGTAGCCAACATGGCTCCCACCACTTATGTAATCAGTGACGTGTGGGCAGGCGATTACAAAGATGATATGCGCAATGCGCCCTGCAACATCCGCCGCGAGTTTGTGTGCATGGATACAAAGCACAGCATGTACGGCAAGCCGGTACCCTATGAAATGTTGGATTACAATACGCAGAAGATAACGGAGTTCTTCCCCGTCTGGACCAAACTTGCCCCGATTGACGACTGGGGCTATGACGACCTGGCCGATGGCGGCAACCGCTCTAACATGTATTGCGACCAGTATGCCCACCGCTCGGCAGAAACCCTGTTGCTACGTGCCGAAGCCAATCTGCGTGCAGGCGACAAAGCTGCCGCTGCCGCCGACATCAACAAGCTGAGAAACCGTGCACAATGCACGAAACTGGCTACAGCAGATGATATGACGTTGCAGTACATCCTCGATGAACGTGTACGCGAATTGTTCGGTGAAGAAAGAAGATGGGTGACTTTGCTCCGCATGGGAAATGATGGAATCGAGAGCCTCAACAATCATGCAATGTACATTGCAGACCAACCTTTCTGGGGCGGATACTTCAAGTCGGACAAGGCCCAGGTAACGAAGTGGAACCTCTTCCCTATACCACAGACTGTAATCGATACGAATACAGGTGCGGTGATAGAGCAGAATCCGGGCTGGTGATAACATAACTGAATCTAAAGAAAGGCTGTATCAGAATCTATTTTGATACAGCCTTTCTTTGTTATCTCGTCACTCGTAGCTTGTAGCTTGCCACTCATTCCCCCTGTAAGCCGTGGGCGACATCCCTGTGTGATGTTTGAAGTACTTGCCCAGATACGACTGGTCCGGAAAGTTAAACCGGTTGGCTATCTCCTGTATGGAAAGCGCCGTGGAGTGAAGCGTCACTTTGAGTTCAAGTATCACATAATCGTCTATCCACTCCTTCGCCGTGCAACCCACCGTTTGCTGAATCGTCTTACTCAGATGCCGGGTGGTAACGCAGAGCTTATCCGCATAATAATCCACCGAGCGTTCTTCCCTGAACGACTCTATGACAAGCGCAATAAACCTGTCCTTCAAGCGCCAGCGCAGATGGTTCGACTTTGTCTGTTGGTAAAGTCTCTCCGACTGGTTGCAGATTTCATAGAACAGCATCCGGCAACAATAGATGACCAGTTCACGCTGATACACATTTCCGCCGTCCGCCGACTTCTGCTGCAGGAGTTGCAGGTAATGGCTGCGTATCCCGTCCCATGCTTCACCCTGGAACGAGCTATAGTTATGTTCGCGCAGGAAAGATACCTTATCTGATGGCAACGAGTAGAAAATCTCATGCCTGAATTGGGCGGAGAAGGCGAAAGCCGTCAGTTCCAGATCGTCCGTGGCATCTTCATAGAACACAATCTGCCTCACCGTTTTCCATTCGGCAGGGATAAGAAAGCAGGTCCGCTCTCCGGCGGGTGTGCAATAGGTATTCTTCAGGCATAAAGTTCCGTTTTTGAAGTACAAATATAGTCTTTGAGAACCTACAACACAAGAAAATCCCACTTTTTGAACAATCCGCTTCGAATATTGAACCGTGGGGAGGCGGGGAAAAGCAGTAACTTTGCGGCAACAATAGAATGGGGGTATTCAGTA
>ULMJ01024596.1_pt1 | contig 15800 bp, 10 predicted proteins | sample 1951641 | NCBI WGS metagenome assembly ULMJ01 (sample SAMEA4835550, study PRJEB28245) | human gut metagenome | biome: gut microbiome; material: fecal sample | place: Denmark | collected 2008 | reverse complement strand
AAAATGTTTTTCATTTGTCAAGAACTTTTTTCATAACTTTTTCAACTTATTTTCAAAGCAATATCTATAAAGTCATGTCTGTAAATTGTAACTCACAAGCTCTACAACTCAATGTGTCCCGCGAGTCAGCTTTGATATAATATCATCCCTGCACACATATGTCAACGGATTTACTGCAATTAATTAAAGTAGTAAAACTATCTTAAAAAGCACAAATTTTCTAAATTGTCTGTTTATTATATACAATTCTCACAATTACTATCTGACAGCCTCTATTGCTTCCTTGATATTTGCCACACCGACAATCTCAATTCCACTAATATGCGACACTCCTGCAAGACACACTTTGGGAACAATACACTTTTTAAAGCCAAGCTTCTTTGCCTCAGCAACACGCTGCTCGGACATGGTAACTCCGCGCACCTCTCCGCTTAAGCCCACCTCTCCAAAGCATATGGTATCCTCACGCACAATAATATCCTTTTTGCTTGATGCGATTGCAAGCACTATCCCAAGGTCTATCGCCGGTTCGTTCATCCTTATACCGCCTGCTATATTCACATAAGCGTCACAATCTGACAATGACAGGTTGGCTCTTTTTTCAAGGACCGCCATGAGTAGATTTACTTTATTATAATCTGTACCATTTGCTGTACGCCTTGGATTATTAAAAAAGCTGTGACATACAAGAGCCTGTATCTCGAGAAGTATCGGGCGGCTTCCCTCTATGGAACATGTGACAATTGATCCTGATGCTCCCTCGGGCTTACCGCTAAGCATATACTCCGACGGATTTTCCACCTCAACAAGTCCCTCCGCCTTCATTTCAAATACGCCTATCTCATTGGTCGAACCAAATCTGTTCTTAACGCCTCTAAGTATCCTGTACGACTCATACCTGTCACCCTCAAAATAAAGCACAGTATCAACCATATGCTCTAACGTCCTCGGCCCCGCAACCGCACCATCCTTTGTCACATGTCCTACTATAAAAACAGAAATACCCAGAGTCTTTGCAAGCTGCATAAGCACTCCGGTTGTCTCCCTGACCTGTGAGACACTGCCCGGTGCCGACGCTATCTCCTCATTGTACATAGTCTGGATGGAATCTATTACAACAACCTCCGGTTTTTTTCGTTGAATCACGTCCTTTGCTATATCAAGACTTGTCTCACATAAAAGCTCCAGTGAATCCGTAAAATCGCCAAGTCTGTCGGCACGCATCTTTATCTGATGCAGGGATTCCTCACCTGACACATAAAGTAATGGCACCTTTTTTTGTGAAAGTTCCCTGCATACCTGAAGTAGAAGCGTGGATTTTCCTATACCCGGATCTCCTCCCACAAGCACAAGTGACCCCCTCACAATTCCTCCACCAAGTACTCTGTCAAACTCGGCTATACCTGTCACTATACGCTCCTCTTTCTCGCTTTTTACTGCCGAAAGAGGCAGAACCTGTGCCGCCTTTGATTCTTTTTTTACTTTTCCCGACGAGCTTATCGACTTTTTATCTACGGTTTCCTCTACAAATGTATTCCATTCCTTACAGGCCGGGCACTGTCCCATCCATTTTGCCGATTCATAACCACATTCCTGGCAGAAAAATACAGAGGTCTTTCCTTTTGCCATATTGTTCTCCTTTATAAAATACAAAAAGCCCGGCTTTCACCGGGCTAAAAATATGCTCTATTTTCTTGATACTTTGATATCGACTGAATCAACACCCTCAAGCTCTACGCTTAAGCTGAGCTTGCCGCCGAGATTTGTCTTCATAGTACCTGCAACAGCTCCAGCTATATCAATTTCGTACTCTGTCTCCTCTTCAAGGCCAAGAGTAATCTGAGCATCCTCAGGTCCCTCCACAGTAAATGTCACTGTATCAGCAGTCTCCTCGAAATCCATAACCGCTGTTCCCGGAACAGACTCGTATACAAAGAGTCCGTTTCTTTCGAGCTTTGTAATCTCCTTAAAGGTCTTTACCTTGTAGATATCTCCATCCTTCTCAAAATTGTCAAGCTTTGCCTTTGCAGCCAATGTATAATCTCCGAAGCTGAGCTTTCCGTTTTCCTCAGTACGGATTAATTCACTTATTACAGCCATTTTTATCCTCCCGTAGCTATATTGATATATTAATTATAAATCCAATTCTACTCAACAGTCAATGAAATTTGTTTGTTTTTCGTAGAAATTATTACCTTATTGCCGCGCTTAATTTTGCCGGTAATAATATCCTCTGACATACGGTCTTCAATCTCCTCCTGAAGTTTTCGTTTAAGAGGTCTTGCGCCATATTTTCTGTCATAGGCTTTGTCCACGATAAAGGATTTTGCACTGTCACGCACTGTGAGCTCTATATCAAGCTGTTCTTTACAGCGTTTCTTAAGCTCCTTTACAAGAAGTGTCACTATATGCTTCATGTCATCCTTGTTGAGAGCTCTAAATACAATAGTCTCGTCGATTCGGTTCAAAAACTCAGGTTTAAATATACGGCGGACCTCCTCCATGACACTGTTCTTCATACGCTCGTGATCCTGCTTTTCATCCTCACCAGCGCCAAAGCCAAGGCGCTTTGGTTCTATAATAGAAGAAGCTCCTGCATTTGATGTCATGATGATTATTGTATTCTTGAAATCAACCGTTCGCCCCTGTGAATCAGTGATTCTGCCATCATCAAGCACCTGTAAAAGTATATTGAACACATCAGGATGTGCTTTTTCTATCTCATCAAACAGTATAACAGAAAAAGGATTGCGTCTGACCTTCTCTGAGAGCTGTCCACCCTCCTCATGGCCCACATATCCCGGTGGTGAACCAATCATCTTTGAAACACTATGCTTTTCCATGTACTCTGACATGTCAACACGTATCATGGCATCTTCTTTGCCAAAGACAGCCTCAGCAAGCGCCTTTGACACCTCCGTCTTACCTACTCCTGTCGGTCCCAAAAACAGGAATGAGCCAATCGGCTTCTTAGGATCCTTTAAACCAACCCGGCCTCGTCTGACTGCCTTTGCGACAGCAGAAACAGCCTCCTCCTGTCCTATTACACGCTTGTGAAGTATCTGTTCAAGCTTTGCAAGTCGTCCTGCCTCTGACTCTGTAAGCTTATTTACAGGTATTTTGGTCCATCCCGATACTACATCCGCTATCTCATTTTCGCCGACTACAGGCTGATTTTTGGCTCCTGTGCGACGGTTCTTTCTGATAAGCTTCTGCTGTTCATTTTCAAGCACTTCCTTTTCTGACATAAGCGCGCCGGCAGCTGCGAGATCTCCTTTCGATAAAGCATTTTCCACCTGGTTCTGCTTATCTGTTATCTCTTTTTTCAGAGCAAGCAGCTCGTCAGATGATGTCAGATTCTTAAGCCTTATCCTGGCTGCCGCTTCATCCATCAGGTCTATCGCCTTATCAGGTAAAAATCTGTCATTTATATATCGTGCAGAAAGGTTTACTGCTGCTTTCACACCCTCATCTGTTATGATGACACCATGATGCTTTTCATAGAGTCCCTTTAATCCTGTGAGTATCTCTATTGTCTCATCCACACCAGGCTCCTCAACCATCACCGGCTGGAAACGGCGCTCAAGCGCAGCATCCTTTTCCACGTATTTGCGGTACTCTTCTATGGTAGTGGCGCCGATTACCTGTACCTCGCCTCTGGCAAGCGCAGGCTTTAATATGTTAGATGCATCTAACGAACCTTCTGCTCCTCCTGCACCTATTATAGTGTGAAGCTCATCAATAAAAAGCAGTACATTTTTGGCATTTGAAACCTCGCTTATCACCTTCTTGATACGCTCCTCAAACTCACCACGATACTTTGATTTGGCTACAAGCCCGGACATATCAAGGGAAACCAGTCTCTTTCCCAAAAGAATATCCGGAACATTGCCACTGACTATATCCTGTGCAAGTCCTTCTACTATAGCGGTCTTGCCCACTCCCGGCTCTCCAATCAGACATGGATTGTTTTTGCCACGGCGGCAAAATATCTGGATAACGCGCTCCATCTCCTTTTTTCTGCCTATAACAGGGTCAAGAAGCCCTGCCTCTGCCATATCTGTCAAATCTCTGGAATACTGATCTAATACAGGAGTCGCAGAATTGTATGATGTACTGTAGCTTTTCATCAGATCCCTGTATGCAGACGGATCCTCACCCATCGCACCAAGAATATCTATAAACATCTTCTGACTGTTAACACCCATGGTGTTTAAAAGTCTTGCAGCTGCACAGTCTCCCTGCAGTACTATAGCCATCAGCAAGTGTTCTGTACCTATCTCATTGCACTCAAATCTATCGGCTTCCTCCGATGCACGCTCCAATACTCTCTGTGTCCTTGGTGAATAGCCATCCCTGTCCATCACTTCGATGTTATCCCCCGGTGAAATCAAGTCTTCAATCATCGAAATAAGCTTATCATATTCCACATTGCAGGCTGTTAGAACCTCAGCTGCCACACCGGTGCCCTCTTTTATAAGGCCAGCCAGTATGTGCTCTGTTCCAACATAGCTGTAATTCATTTTCTTTGATATACGTGCAGCCAAATCTATTGCTTTTTTAGCCTTACTTGTATATGGTTTCAAGTCATATCCTCCAGTCATATTCACTAATTTAAGTCGATGAACTGTAAATCATCATCTTCGCTGTCATCTTCATTGTCATCCTTTGCACTGCTGTCTATAGTCTCAGACGGCTTATTTCCCTCATTGACAAAGCCATCAAGTGCCATTTGAAGCTGATTCTTTAAAGCATCCTCATCAGCATCGTTTTCTGTGTCAGAAACGTTTTCCTGCCTTGAATCGTCTTTTAAATCAAACTCAGAGTTTTCATTCTCAACAGCTTTCTTAGAATCAGGTGTAATTTCTACGGTTCTTCCGACATAGGATGCATTTGATATATTTTCATCCGTAGCCATCTTTTGCTCATCTGCAGCACCTTCCGCTGTTTCTTCTGCGACTTCATCTGCCGGCTCTTCTACAGCTTCATCTGCTGTTTCTTCTGCGGCTTCACCTGCCGACTCTTCTGCAGCTTCTCCTGCCACTTCACCCACCGACTCTTCTGCAGCTTCTTCTGCCACTTCATCTAACGACTCTTCTGTAACCTCTCCTTCCAGCTCATCTGCTATCTCGTCCGCAGTTTCATCAGTTGTTTCTTCCAAAGCTTCATTTGATACATCTTCTGCTGCATCATCTACATCATCATCGTCATCATGATAGACCATTGCCTTATATTTTCTGTTTTTCACAGCTGATACAATAAGCAACAGTAACAGAATAATGATAATAAGAACCAGTATTGCAGCTAAAACAAGATATTTATTGGCAATTCCCGGGACAAGCTCACTCTTTGTTGTATCGTTTTCCTCCTGTGCCACTGTAGGTGTACTGAGATTGGTTCTCATATATGTGCCATCTACGCTATCATATGTGTACCAGCCACTCTCACCATTGTCATTCATAGCGTATACGAGGTAAAAATCCTTTGTCTGATCATCGGTTTTTTCGACTTTGGTCTGGTAGGCTGTTGCCACACCCTTGCCCTCTATGGAGAGCGATATCTCATTATATCCCTCAGGTACATCATCCACCTTAGGCAGTAAAACCACTATAAAATGCGACTCTGAATTGATACGGACAAACTCATATGCTGCATTCTGTGCTGCATCATATACAAAAAGTCCATTGCCGCTTTCCGACTGTAAATACACAAGCGTGATATCACCAAAGGTGCCATGAAGGGTATTGTATTCAAGTCCGTCAATCACTGTCTTTGAGTGCTCAAAGCCTTCAGGAACAACATCCTCCGGAATGTCATTTACCATAGTCCACTCTGTGCCATTTATATCAAACTTCTTCCAGTTATCCTGCTTATCTGCATTCTCCGGATCATCCTCGGCTCTTCTGGTAACAACTATATTGTATGTGCTTGTGCTGCCGTCCTCTGCTGTCACAACAACGCTGACCGTATTCTCTCCAACCTCAAGTGAATCATTGCCTGTGACGGATGTCACACTCGCCTTGGAATCAGCCGGATTTGCTGTAACCGCAAGGCTTGAACAGTTGTAATCTACTGTAGCTGTGTAATCCTTTGTCGCAGCAGAAAACTCAGGGGAAAGCGTACCTGCTGAGATAACAAGCGAACCAAGAGATGCGTTTGAGGATTTCTTTTCTTCTTTGTTTTCATTATCTTTATTTGCATTGCTGTCATTGCTGGTATTGCTGCCGGAATTGTCCTTGTTATCCTTGTTGCTGTTTGAATCATTGTTTGATGAAGCACTTGTTACCGTCACCTTCGTGCTGGCACCGGTAATTGTACCTCCGGCATCGTTGCCCTCTGCATCTCCTACAACTGTACAATATGCCTTTATAGTGCAGCTTCCTGCAGCCTTCGCCGTAAATGAAAATGACTGCGATGTGGGATATCCTGCGGCGTCACCAATATTGGCCACACCATCTCCTCCGTTACTCAATACTCCCTCATCAGAGCTTGAGATAACTACAGTGCCAAAATATCCAGACGGCATGGAAACAGTCACCTTAACTGTTTTTCCAACAGCTACAGAGCTTGAGCTGACACTGAGACCAAGTCCCTGCGCATATACATGCTCGGCAGGTGTGAAAACAAGCATCACCGCCACAACAAGTGATAATATACATCCAAATAATTTCTTCATATCTTTCCTCACATTTCTAATTCTGCGATATCTTTGATTTGCCCAGTATGTGTCTGTTCATGATTATCATATCAAGGGCATTTCCACCATCACGCTTTCTGTTAGCATCAGCTGCCTCCAGATAAGCACCTGTGAGTGTTCCCTTTCCTAAAATATGTCTGTTGAGCTTAATCATATCAAGAGCATTTACAGCACCATCACCATTGATATCTCCATATATAACAATATCGTATGTCTTTTTCAGATTACCTGAAGCATCATAAACAGCCACTTTATTGCCTGTTGCAATCTTTCCGCTGTTTTCTGAGCCTGAGCTTGTCAAAAGCTTTACAGTACCTGATGCTGATACTGCTATATTCTTCACAAAATCAGCTGCACCGGTTCCAGGCTCAATGCCTGTAATATAAGTACCTATACTGTATTTACCTGATGTTATGTTTACATCTGTATTATTTTGGTTATTATTGTTCTGATTATTATTGCCACCTGCATTATTTGCAGATGCCGCCTGCCTGTTTATATTGATAGTGTATGTTCTTGTATCACCGCTTTGCGACTTGCATTTTACCTTAATTGTATTATTTCCGACAGCAAGCGAATAGCTTCCTGTGCCTGAAACACCACTGTTTCCTGAAACAGCATCTGCCGAAACAGTCACTGAGCTTATAGCATTTGAAACAACTGCTGAATAGCTTGTTGTCGCTCCATTGAAGGCCGGTGTGAGTGTTACACCACTTATCGCAAGCGACTGCAGATAGTTATTGGTATCGCCAGCTTTATCGAAGCCCACTGCTGACGATGGCATATTGTTGTATACAGGTATTTTAAATACAAAAGCCTGATTCTTGTCTGAATATCCTTTAGCCAGACTCTGTCCCTCAGTAAGAGCCGCTGTGGCATTGCCCATGTACTGATGGAAATACAGCGAGCTTGTATTTACTACATTAAACTTCTCAAAATACAGTGTATTTTGACCCTTATTTATATAATTGCTGCCCACCTTTACAGCTCCGCCGCTTATGGACTTTACTCTTGTATTCCAGCCCTGCTTCTTGGCAAAAGACAGACCATTTTTATAAATCTTATCCTTCGTGTTTCCGGTTGCACTAAAATTAAAATAATTATAATATCCTTCGTATCCGGAATATGTACCCGAAATAAGAGGGCTCGTTCCCTTTTGTCCCTGCTCCTGCTTTATGCGCGATGCTATATGGTATGCACTTACTCCACTACTCTTTGCCACATCCATGAATGTGCTTGCATAATTGATTTTCTCACCATTGTTGGAATAGGTCTTTGTTCCCTCCATAAATGTGCCTTTTACTATGGACTGAACACCTGCAAGCGCCTCATTCGGACTGTATGCAAGGCTTTGGAACTGGAAAATATTGGTCTCATCAAGGAAGTTCCTTGGATCCATGAGATAAGCAATATAAGCACTGCTTGCTGACACCCAGCCCGGCTCATACTCAACCCACGTATTTGTTGACCAGTTATATGCTCCGGCAGCTGTGGATTTCTTGGCATTGTCTGCTGATTTGGATACCAGGTTAAGTCCGTTTACACTTTCATTTTCAATCACCGTATCCCAATTCAAACCTGTATTTACAGCCTCAAATGTCCAGCCTGGATACTTATTGTGAAGAGCTGTAAGGTTTGGAATATAGCTGTCAGGAAAGCCTGCATTCTTCATAGCCGTGACAAAATCAGTATTGTCTCCGCTATTATTGTATGTCACCTTTATGTATGTACTGATAGTCCAGCCCGTAAATGCCTTGCCGTTTAAAGTACCCTTGACATTGTACCAGACCACACCGTTTACCCTGGTCTCTCCAATTATGTCAACCTGATGGTTCCAGTTGAGTGAGACAACCTTGGTAGTGCCGGATGTGCCTGCTGCATTGCGGACATACACATTGCCACCTGTAATCGTACCTGTAGCATATGCTCCCGATGCGGTTGCAAGGGCAAGCTGCTCCTCATTATTCTGCTGTATGGCATCCGCATTGCCGGTGTCTGCCGAAGCATCCCCTGTCTGCGCATTGTCTGATGCAGCTGTGCCGGTACCTGCTGATACAAAATCATACCTGATATAGCTTACACACTCCTCGTTATTTGCTGCCAGATTGTACTTTGCCTTGTACCACACCTTGCCGTCTGCACCTGTGGTCTGCTCAAGAATAGTAATATCCTTGCCATTTGAAAGCTTGTGCTCCAGCTCATACTCTGTTCCCGGTCCGCTTCTCGCCGCTACCCAGTATCTCTCATCACACACAACCTTAGCCGCCTGATCCGCATAGACTGCTATGCTGCTGTATGGTGCCAGGTCACATGCGGCTAATGACAATGTTACGACAGAGGCTGCCAGAAATTTATTTATCTTTATCATCAAATCCCATCTTTCTTATGTGCATTGTTTACATTAATCCATTATCCATTTAATTATAATAGAATATGACCTTTGTATCAATGTATTCGGCAGAAATTTATTATTTTTTTATTAATGATAAAAAAATCCCTGAAACGTGCAGCTTATGCTTACGTTTCAGGGAGTTGCCTGATTCATATTCTGCTTATTCTTACTGTCTCCTGTAGCTTTTCTAGCTGAACAGGGATTTTATCTTATCCCATAAATCCATGAAAAAGTTACCAATCTTTTCCCAGAAGCCCGGGTCATTTATCTTATCGCCAAGCTTTGATGCCCAGTCCTGTGCCTGGTCGATGACTGAATCCCAGTCGATATTGGCATCCTTAAGCTTCATAAGAAGCGATGTCAGCTTTGCAATATCATCATCAGAAAGCTTCAGGTCGTAATCCTTTGCAGCCTCCTTTATCGCATCCTTTATCTGGCTCTCATCCTTGAGCCTTCCATCGGCAAGCTGCTTCTTTAGGTCTGCAATCATTGCCTCGATATCCTGCGAATCGCCGTCAATGCTCTTGTTGAGCTCTCCTGTTGTGACAAGCTCATCCATCGCTGCGTCTGTCACCTTGTCGTCAAGCTTCTTGCCTGTCATCTCCTCGTATGCCTTTAGTGTGCCTACAAGTGCTGCCGTTCCGGAAATAGGGAAAGGTCCTGCGACTATGATTTTAGCATCAGCTATGCCTGCTGTGGCAAGCGCATTCTTGTACATTCCTACCGTACAGTAATTGATATTGTGTGTGGAAACACTAAGACCCGCACCCTTTTTATCCTCTGTAATGAGTACTGAGGAAAGTGACCTTGTGCCAATCTCGCTCTTGCTGATGTATGAATCGAGGTACTTGTGCTCCTCATCATTATTTACATAGACCACATCGTAATTGTCCAGATCAGTGAGCTCGATTCCCATAAATCCAAGCACTGTCGCTCTCTGATCCGGTGTGAGGTCTGCGCCAAGACTTAAGTATGGCTTATCATTATTGCTGATGGTCACCTTGTCGTTTGCCTCACTGCCAGCTGTCGTTGTGCTGTCTGCAGTACTGTCTGTGTTACTCTTATCAGCTGCGTCACTGCTGTCACTGCCTGATACATCAACGCTTGAAACTGTATCAGTCTGCGTAGCTGTCTCTGTTGCAAATACAGCCGGATTCATCGTAAACAGTGTCACCGCTGCAAGCACGCTACATACAATACTCTTTGCTTTTTTCTTTATTAATCTAATCATTTTTCCTCCAATCTACTGCTCTATATCATACGAAATTGTAAAGTTGCTTCCGTCGAAGCTGACATCTGCCATGCTTCCGCATACCACAGGCATCATCGGCGACATATGACCTATATCCAGATCCATGATGATTGGCACATTAAACTCTCTAAGCAGTGATGAAAGCGCCTGTCTGTGGTCTATGCCAAACATTTCCTCTCCAAAGTGCGCCGGGCGTCCGATAAGAAAGCCCTTTACATTTGAAAACCATCCTGCATTTTTCATCTGCCACATAGCCCTTCTCATGCCCATCACATTAAGGTCACAAGCCTCAAGGAACCATATGATACCATCATCACTGTAGCGCTCATTAAATTCCCTTACATGGTCAAACGATGTGCCAAGCAGATTGATAAGACAATCCATGCAGCCACCAAGCAGCCTGCCTCTCATGGTAAGCCTGCTTTCCTTTGCCACCGCAGGAATAGAGCTGATGCACGACTTTTCAGTCAGGTTGTAGCCCACAAACGGAGCATTCTCATCCTTTATCGATTCCTTCTCCCACATAGGGTAATTGGTAAATGAAAGCTTCCTGCCACAAAGCAGATTAAATGCATCGGTAAGTGACTCATGCCACACCTCCATGCCAAAGCTGCCCGCACACGGCCCGTAAATACCTGCTGTATCTGCAATAGTAGCCTCCAAAAATGTGAAATTTGTGTTGTCGGAATAGCCCATGTACCATTTCGGCTTTGACTGTTTCACGCGCTCAAAATCAATATAAGGCACTACCTCGCACATCAGCTCGCCACCACCACAGGATATAAGCACATCACTATCAGCAGAAGCATAGCTCTCATTCAGCTCTTCTGCGCACTTCTTAGGTGTATTGCTGATACCTATGCCACTGTCGCACCTGCAGTTAGGTCCCTCTATCGTCTTATAACCCATGCTGTGAAACCTTTTAATGGCATTGTCAAAGGCACTCCTGTACGGCTCTGTTGTACAGCCCATCGAAGGCGCCACAAAGCCTATTGTTCCTCTATCCTTTAGAAATTCAGGGTATCTCATGTTTCTATCATCCTATCACTATTATTTACATATCTAAGCTTCTGTTTGAAGTAAAATATGTAGGATTTTATCATTTCTGTCAAGGTCATTTTACTGTCATAATTAAATGTCGTCGTGTACTGCACATGCTGTCTGTTGCACCAGTTGTATATATCATGCAGACTTATCGAATCAACATTCTTCATATTGTTCATAAACACCTTAACCTTTGAAAGCTCATCCTCACTGTCAATGTATAGATGAAAGATAGTATTCGGACATTCAATTATTATCTGCTGTTCTCCTATATTTTTCATCACTGTATCCTCTATTGAATGATGTATCCTGTGTGATTAAAAACATTATCGTCTGTCACACCGGGATGTGAGTAATAACAAAATATCGTAACTGTTCAGTACTTTCACAGTTAAAAAATATCACATAACCATAGTACTACACCGGCGTCACAAAATCCAGTCATTTTTGCCTGCCAATTCTTACTATTTTATTAAGAAAAACGGTAAATATTATACTCCCTCACAGTCAAATGCCGGAATGAAGCTGTCCTTTGCCACGTCACCCTCCTGTATAAATGCATTCGTGATTCCTATTTCGAGGGCATAGTCAACAAGCCTTTCATACTCTCTCCTTGTCACTGTGCGGTTTATCTCAGGATAATCCTTTAGTGCAATCGGCGTAAACTGGCTCATCATGCTTATATATACGTGATCATGATATGTATCATACAGGTACTTAAGTACAGCCTTTGCATCATTCACATGTCCCGGCAGTAGAAGCTGTCGCACAATAACTCCCTTTTGTATGAGTCCTGTCGCATCGTCAATCACGACATCCGGCTGCTGCCTGACCATCTCTGAAAGCGCCTGCTTTGCGACAGACGGATAATCTTTTGCCCTTGAATACATTGCCGAAAGCGTACTGTCCATATATTTAAAATCCGGAAGATACACATCCACTATACCCTCAAGCAGCTTTAGCTCTGTCACATTTTCATATCCGCTCGTATTGTATATAATAGGAAGCTTCATGCCGCGGCTTTTTGCATCGTTTACCGCCCACACTATATCAGGGATATACTGCCCCGGTGTGACCAGATTGATATTATTTGCGCCTTTGTCAGCAAGTTCCATAAAGATATCACTCAGCCTCTCTTTACTGATTAGCTTTCCCGCTTTTCCGTCAGAAATCTCCCTGTTCTGGCAGAACACGCAGTGCAGGCTGCAGCCTGAGAAAAAAACTGCCCCACTTCCTCTTTTTCCTGATATACATGGCTCCTCCCAATAATGAAGTGCTGCTCGAGCCACCTTTATTTCAGATGAAACGCCACATACGCCTGTTTGTCCGGTGCTTCTGTTTATGCCACATTTTCTGGGACACAATAAGCAATTCTCGTATTTATTCATATTTTTCATTTTAACCCTTGCTAAAAATAATGTTTGATACTACAATCTATATGATTATGCGGTGCATATGCCATGCGCCTTCAGTAGTCATTTTAAGATTATATCATAACTATTCTTACAGAAGAGAATAGTTAAAATACACAATAAGGAGATTACAATGAATCAGTCAAACTGTATCGTCGCCCAGTCAGGCGGCCCAACTGTTGCAATCAACGCAAGCCTTGCAGGAGTCATCGCAGGAGTAAAAAACTCTGAGAAATACGATATCTGCTATGGCGCCGTAAACGGAATACTCGGCATATTAAATGAGAATTATCTCAATCTGTCAGATATTTTTGCAGATGATGCTAATCTTGAAAAGCTTAAGACCACACCTGCCATGTATCTTGGCTCATGCCGCCACAAGCTCCCTGATTACAAGGATGATGATTCACCATATGTATACATCTTCCACCAATTCGATAAGCTTTCTATAAAAGCTTTCTTTTACATCGGTGGAAATGATTCGATGGATACCGTATTAAAGTTATCCGATTATGCAAAAAAAATCAACAGTGATGTGAAAATTATAGGGATTCCAAAGACCATCGACAATGACCTGTGCATGACAGACCACACTCCGGGCTTTGGCTCTGCCGCCAAATATATCGCATCAAGCATGCTTGAGATAGCCCATGATACCTTTATCTATGCTGTTAAGAGTGTTACAATCGTTGAAATCATGGGACGTGACGCAGGATGGCTCACTGCCGCTTCCGCTCTCGCACGTAATGAGTACAATACAGCGCCTCAGTTCATCTATCTGCCTGAGGTGGATTTCGACAAGGACAAATTTGTTGCCGATATAAAAGAAGCCCTTACGCGCACTAACAATGTGATAGTTGCCGTATCCGAAGGAATACATGACGCAGACGGCTCATACATTACATCATCAAAGGCCGCATGTGACCAGTTCGGACACCAGCAGCTAAGCGGTGCCGGAAAAGCTCTTGAGTTCATCGTAAATGAAAACATCGGTGTCAAGGTGCGCTCTGTAGAGGTAAATGTGCTCCAGCGCTGTGCCTCACATCTTGCATCATTAACCGATATCGAGGAATCTTTTGCTCAGGGTAAAAAGGGTGTCACTATTGCAGCAGAGGGTGTGACCGCATCAATGGTATGCTTAAAGCGCATCTCAAATGATCCTTATCAGGTGGAATACACATATTCTGCTATCAAGGATATCGCAAACGAGGCCAAGTCTGTGCCAAGAGAGTGGATCAATGATGCGGGCAATGATGTGAAGCCTGAGCTTATCGAATACTTAAAGCCACTTATTCAGGGAGAAACCGCTGTAGCCTACAAGAATGGTCTGCCTGACTATATGGATGTGTCACATCTTCACAAATGTAACTGATTTTAGCTGCTGTCTACACCCCGGTGTGGGCAGCAACAGCATATCTCCAAGGAGGTCGATTTACATGAAGAAAAAAGTGCTTATAACCTGCGCCGTTGTGCTTGGTGTGCTTTTGGCTGTTTATCTTGGCTTTGCCTTTTATTTTAGCAGCCACTATCTGTTCAACACAAAGATTAACTCTGTAAAATACGCAGGGAAAACTGCAAAAGAGGCATTAGAAAAAAATACAGCCCTAAGCCGCGACTATCTGCTCACAATCACTGATAGAAAAGGCAACAGCTTTTCACTTAAGGGACCTGATTTTTCCTATGAATATGTCTCAAACGGTGACGAGAAGCAAATCCTAAAAAACCAGAATGCTTTTACATGGCCTGTCAGTCTCTTCAAAGCTCAAAACTATACTCTAAAGGGTTCGTCCAAATATAACGATGCCGCTTTGGCGGAAAAGCTCAAGGCTCTTGATATTTTCAGTGATGACTACATTGAAAATCCGGAGGATGCCCATATCGAGATAAAAGACGGCGAATACAATGTGATTGAAGAGAAAAAAGGCTGCAAGCCGATATATGACAGCATCCTTGCCGAAGTAAAGGACGCCCTGGACAATGAGCTTCCAAAGCTTACCTTAAGTGATGACTGTTATGAAGCCCCAAAAATCACAAAAAACAGTGATACTATCAAAAATGAAAAAGAAGCCCTCGACAAATACACTGCTTCAACCGTCACTTACAAAATTGAAGGTGCCGACGAGAAGCTTGACTCAGCCAAAATCCTTGATATGCTAAGCATCTCAGATGACGGCAGCGTGAGCATAGATGATGCCAAGGTCACTAAATATGTCCAGCAGCTTGCTTCCAAGTACAATACCTTCGGCCGCAAACGCTCATTCAAGACATCGTCCGGTGACACTATTGAAATAGGTGGTGGAGACTACGGATGGGTAGTCAGCAAGAAAAATGAGAAAGCCCAGCTCCTTTCAGATTTAGAGGGAGGCAAGCCAGTGGAAAGAGAGCCTGTTTACGAGCAGACAGCACTCTACCGAGGCGCTGACGACATAGGTAATACATACATAGAGATTGACTACACAAAGCAGCACATGTGGTATTACAAGGATGGTGCTCTCCAGATGGAGTCTGATTTCGTATCAGGTAATCTCGCCCGTCAGAATGGTTCCGTAGATGGTGTATACAAGATTGTTTACAAGCAGAGAAATGCTACTCTTGTCGGCGAGGGATACTCTTCTCCTGTCAGCTATTTCATGCCGTTTGCCTACAATATAGGTATCCATGATGCCAGCTGGCGTAATACCTTCGGAGGAACAATTTACAAAACCTCAGGCTCACACGGATGTATCAATGTGCCGCCTGCTTTTGCAGAGCAGCTGTTCAACGCTGTGGATAAGGGCACTCCTGTTGTTGCCTACTACAGAGAGGCTGTCACTCTGACAAACAATGCTGCAAAGATGTCCAATGCATACTCGTATGTAGCTCCTGATGCTGCGCAGTAAGTGTGAATTGCTTGGTATTTTTCAATAATACGGGAAGACGACCGGCGCACGGGGAATTTGCCCCCGGCAGAGGTGCTCCCGACGAGCTAACGCTACGCAGCTAAGGTACTGTACGAATTATGCT
>ULMJ01036414.1_pt1 | contig 15991 bp, 8 predicted proteins | sample 1951641 | NCBI WGS metagenome assembly ULMJ01 (sample SAMEA4835550, study PRJEB28245) | human gut metagenome | biome: gut microbiome; material: fecal sample | place: Denmark | collected 2008 | reverse complement strand
GATCTTTTAAGCTTTTTTATAAATTTGTCTTTCATAACAGCCACCCTCCTCTCTATTTTGTGATTTATTACTTTCTCTGAACTGTCAGGTAGACCATATCAGTTTCTTTATTGTTTTGGACGTTTTTATTCCATTTTACTCTGATTATAAAATAATCGCAAAACGGATCTTTATTGTCAATTACCGTCAGTGTATCCGATTGCCAATAAAGTGCTTCGGAATTTTTCTGAACATTGCCGTAGCTGTCATAGGACTTTTCGTGAAGTGTGCTGTTAGCAAGTATCTCCGAGCCGTCTCTATTAAGATACTTTCCGCTTATTGGACTATCGCCTGACTTATCATAATAAAACGTGCCGTCACTATCTGAAACATAAACGACAGCTTCTGATTTTTCAGTTTCACTGACGCTTTTCGCACGATATATCTCATACTCAAAAGGGATATTCGTTGTATGTGCAAGCTGTATTTGATATTGTTGCACGTCTGCCCCGCCTATGCCGAAAACAAAGTCTTTATAACTGCCGTTCTCAACGTCTATATCTGCCATTTCAAGATTTGCCACAGATTCTTTGTTTCCTGCGGTGATATAAAGCTGAGTAGGGGCATTTATTTTTGTTGTAAGAGCAATAGAACGTTTGTGAGTAAACCACGCATAAACAGGCAGTGCCACAAGCAGTACCACCGAGATGGATACTGCTATGACTAGCTGGAGCTTCTTCTTTTTTTCTAATTTTCTGAATTTTCCAAAAATGCTTTTTGTCATAATTTTCTCCTGAAAATGCCTGCTTATTATGAATTTATAAAGCCTGTTTCTATTTTTGCGTTTGTGTAAACAACATAGTCGCTTGAGGTAGTTCCATTAACAACTGAGTTGTTGTCATTAAGCAATACTGCGGTAAGCTCAACTCTATAGTTCGCATAGGTAAGTCCCTGCTCCTCAAAAGCCTTGCCTGTTTTTACTGTAAATTTCGTAACGGCTGTGTTTTGTTCTTCGCCATTATAGTCAGCGGTAAAAACGCACTCCTTACCATTCAGGCCGCTGCTTGATGTGGCGTTTTCCAAAGTAAAGCTACTGAGGTATTTACTAATATCGTTTGTCTGCTTATAATCGCCACTATTGTCCTTAACATACAACCTCATTGTATACTGTATTTTTTTGCCGCTGTCCTTTGTTGATCGACTCAAAGCAGACAGATCATAGATAGCATTTGCTGTTATTGCCATTTCTCCTGTAGTCATATCTTTGGCATTGATACCAAGCTGCGAAAATGGTGAATCCTTCGACTCAAGAACCGTTGACTCTGCAACGTTATAGTTTAGCTGTGCCACCGTCATTGCCTTTCTATAGTAGCGTCTGGCAGGCATAACTCCACTTGCAGAGATAGAGCTGTTCTCAATATTGTTCTGGCTATATGCAACATAAGACGCCGCATTTACTCCTATACCGGTTTTGGTATCCCCGTCCTTACGCTCAGGAAACTGATCTATGATCCCTGCAGTACCATAAGTTAAGCTGATATCAGCCTTGACAGTTATAGAGCCATTTGTGTCACTATTGATATAATCGTAGACCGAATCGGGATACATCAGCATATAGCTGTCTTTAGCTTCTGAAAGTGTCTCAGTCTTGCTTATTTTTGCGTTTGATAACTCTGTGTCTGAACTGTTTAAAATGCTGTAATCAACATTCACCGAAGTTCCTGCAATGATCTTTGCATTAGCTCCCGCATCGTTTTCATCAAAGTTCTTCATAGAGAATTTAAACGCCTGATACATATTGAAATCGTCACTCTTATAGCCATTAAATGTATCTCTAAGGCTCTGATCAATGCTTATCTTTGACGTCATTGTCGCACGGACAAAATTATTTGACGCTGTTATCTCCTCTGGGTCATGAGCCGTCACACTTACTAGCTGTGTAAAAAAGTTTGCAATAACATATGCACCAGTGTCATTATTTGTCACTTGGACAAGATTTGTAGGAATATTGCCATTGAGCTTTCTTGGCTTATTACCGCTATAATAATTCACAAAGTTTTTGATGACTTTTTTTGTGCTTCCCGTTTCCGGAATATTGATAGTGAGATAATAGTTCTCGCTTATTATCATTTCGTCATTATCATTTTTTGGTGTATTACTATTCGCTGAAACAGTTATCTTATAAGTGCCTGTTTCATTCTCACCAGCAGGTCTATAATACTTGCCGTCGCTCGTTTTTACAGTAGCTGTAGCTTCATCAGCTTCAACAAGAGTTCCGTCAGATGCTTCTATAGCTGTTACCGACGCATATCTTAACAGTACATCATTCATTGTAACCGGTTTAAAGCCACTTATATTTGTCAAGTCAAGCTCACCGGTTGTTTTATTAAACTTAGCATCACTTGCGGTAGAATGATAAGTCTTGTCATTGTTATTTGCATCAACAAGAGTTAGCTTTGTATCATCGGTAAGCACACCACTGTCAGTGGCATTATCACCAATAAGATAAAGCTTTTTATCAAAGCTCCAAAGCAGACCGTCACCGTTATTGAGCATTTTTTCCCATTCGTTAGCGGATTTGTAATAGGAATACTTAAAATAAGTAGTAACAGGTGCATCAAAGCTCTCAAAAGCAAGCTTTGTTTTATCCGTATAGTGAGAATGGTTAAAGTCTGTGCCTGAGATAACGTAAGATTGAAAGCTGAAATCAAGCACCTTTCTTACAAAAACAGGAATATGAAGTCTAAGAGCAGTTTTGCCACTTCCCGTTTGGTCGATATAATCAAGAGTAATGACAGTAAATCTGTTTGTGCCGTCATTGTCATACTGACCGTCTGTGACCTTGAAATATCCTGTCTTGCTGTTAAACGTAAGAGTGCTTTTGTCTGATTTTTTCAAAACGTCGTTATCATACACATAAGTTGCTGTGCTTACATTCATAAGATCTGTTGTTTTCAGCTTATTTGAACTGCTGTCGCAAACATCACAATTTGTCAGAACTGAGATATACTTTGCGAGCATTTGTGTGATATTCAACGATGAGTTATCATCTATAAGCAAAACTGGAAGATCATTCAGCTCCTGAACATCAAGCTCAGAGGCCTGACGAAATGTTGTAAGCTTTGAATTAGCCAGATCCTCTGCATATGTCTTTATGGTACTGTTTATGCCATAGGATTTTTTCTTTGTGCCATTCGTATAAGAAGCAGCGTCACTGATGATAGTCTGCATATTTCCGCCAACAAGATCGCCTGCGAAAGTCTTACCGCCGACAGTAACGCTTGGGTTTATATTGACATAAGGTGAATAGATATCAACGTGTGTCCTGCTTCCATCACCGATATTTTGAGTATTATTCTGATCGCCGTTATAGTCAGCATGAACTGCGGTGAAGCTGGCAGGTATCTGTGAAGCATTATACTGTATATCAGGTAAACAATCCGTGTTATTTACCGATACTCCAATAAATTTAGATGATAGATTTTTATCCTTGTTCCAACCTATCAAGTTAGAAACAGACACGCTGTTGTTGCCTCTTACATAGCCTAATTTATTTATGAGAATATCATAAGCATATGTGTTTCCACGGTCATTATGACCGATCACACCGCCTGCACCTGCACCATTGGACTTATCTTCTGCTGACAGAGTAACATTGTTGACTTCACAATCAGATATCTTCAGATCACCATTAGCTTTTATACCAACATAACCTCCGATACCTGCATCACCAGTTTTAGCAATTGGTATACCTATCGTTGCATTTTTTACAGCAGACTTTGATAAGGTCGCAGCCGCATTCTGTGTGCCGACCATTCCGCCTGAACTTGTATAGCCATAAACACCGCAAGCTGATGTTTCAGATGTTCCTCCATAGTAACAGTCTTTGATAGACAACTGGTTTTTGTTTATTCCAACGAATCCACCGGCATTACTACCATAAACATCGACGCTGACGCTTGTGTTTGTTATTGTGCAGGCTCCGTTAGACAGTCCTATAAGACCGCCCTCGTTCATTGTCTGGGTTGCAAGGGGTTTATTGTCTTTTTTTGAACCGATAAAGCTGTCTTTATTATAGGCTGTAAGCTGAACATTGCTTATTGTCGTTTTGATATTTGCAGAACCTGCGATTCCACCTACGCCAAACCAAGTTTTTGTGCCTTTATCAAGATTAGCAAATTCAACTTTATTAATTTTTATCTTAGAATCCTTAACAGCGAATTCGTTGCCTTTCTGAGAATTTCCCACAAGACCGCCTGTTTCAAATCCGCCATACACATAAACGCCACTGTTTTCAGACTTAACGTTACTTATATTGATATCATTTGTTGACTTTCCTATAAGTCCTCCCACAGTATATGCACCATATATTTCAAGATCGGTCAATGTTATTCCGCTAAACGTGCAAGAACTCTGTACTCCGCCAACAATACCACCTGTAGAAAGGTCTTCATTAACATACGATTGTCCATCGTTGTTATACGTCTTAACGCTGATCTTGCCGGAAAGCTTAAGGTTATTTACAGTTAAAGCATACGTTGAACAGTTTATCAACCCAACTCCTTTTACGGAGGCAAATGCGGTACGATATTTATAGTTATCCATATCTTGGATTTCAATAGCGCTACCGCTCTTGTTGTCTGTTATTTTCACAGCATAGGCTTTTATATCTGTATCGAGCTTTATAGTCTGATCATTTCCCTGGATAGTTGTCAAAGATAAAGTATAATCACATTTAATGTCGCCAAGGTTACTATCCTTTGCATCAAACAACTGATTTATACCACGAAAACCGGTTCCGGTGAGGTCATAGGTTCCATTTCCTGTGAGTTTAACAGTAAAGTTCTTATTTAATTCGTGTGCCCACTTTGCTTCATAAAGACCTTTTTCACTTGGCTTTGTATATTTTTTTAGCATTACAGAATTTTTCTTTTCATATTCCCTGCTTGTAGCCTTTTCAAGTCTTTGATAATCTGAGATAGCAGTTTTGTAATCTTTATCATCAGAAGTCAATGTAGCTGTGCCAACTTTTGAATAGTCTGCATTTCGAGTAAAAGTATAATGACCATAGCCGCAAGTATTTTTATTACGGTCTGTATATCCCATACCGGACTGTGATATGATAGACAGCATAAACAACGCCTGTGCATTAGGTACTTCAATAATATTGGTCGTGCCGGCAATAACATTTAATTTCTCATCATCACTTAGCTTACTCTTAAACTGCGTGATGAGATAATTTTTCCTGCCATTGTTAAGGTTAGTTGACTTACCAAACGTTGTTCCCTCTTCGATAGCAAAGCCGTTTACAACTCTGCCTATATATGGATTGATAAAAAGATTGGTATATACGTCTTCACCCACTGCCTCAGTATTGTTGGTTGTAAGCGCACTATATTTGGCAACGTTGTTCATATTTCTGAAAATAACGCCGCCGTAAACTATGGCACCAACATATCCACCTGCAGTAATGAGATGTTGTTTGCTGTTATCGTTATTTGCAAATGTTATCTTAGGATTTGTTACCTTGACATTATCAATGATATTATCTCCACCGAACACAACGCCCATAACACCACCATAATACTCCGTCTTTCCGGTACTATAGTTTAATTTATTATTATTGTTTTTTGAAAGCGTTACTTCTTTGGTATATTCTATATTGATATCTTTTACAACACTTCCGCTGCTGAACCTGATGAGCGGGCTTGCAGAATTATTGGTGATAGTTGGATATGTTCCGTCGGATCTCTGCTGTCCAACTATAACGCCCCTGAAAACGTAACTGTTTGATGTTCCGCCAAGACCTGCAAAAGAACTGCCGAGAACTATATCATCATTTATCTTGTAATAAGCCTCGCAAAGATATTTGATCATGTTATCTTTTGAAACTTTTTCCTTTCCGCTTACGAAATTGCCTGTTCCATCATAAGTATAAGTTTTATGATTAGTGCCTTTACAAAAAGCACTATTAGCATTAATAGTCGATTTATCGGCAGAAACATTTGCATTATAGTTTACTTCCCAGCCATTTGTAGGTGCGGCTGTACTGATAACTCGTGCGACCTCTGCAAGTGTGGAAGCGTCAAGGATATATGGATCAGAGTATGTTCCGCAACCCTCGTCCAAATATGGTCGCTCAAGGTTTACGTCTATCTCATCATAGTTTTGGGTGGTATCATACGATATAGCAACATATGGCTTGTATTCAGTAAAGCTATATTCCTCTGTTGCGTTATTTTGGTCAGGAGAAGTATACCTGTCATCCCTACTCCAATCACCATGATACTTATTCTGCCTGCTCACATTATCTAGACTATTCTTTATGGTGTCAGACACTTCTTTTCCGTAGGTTACATTATGCTTTTCTTCTGTACCCCAATCGTCGTCCCATTTATAATTGTATATTGCAGAAGAGCCTGCTCCGTCAGAATGCTGAAAACTCTCAAGCAAAGTAGCATTTTTGAAAATTGAATTTTTATTACTTGCGTCAAGCTTGATATTTGAGAAAGTCAGAGATATATTTTGACCCTTTTCGCTTCCTACATTGCCTATAAGGCTTGTTGCAGCATAATTCTGATCGCCTTTGTAATATTTTTCAGCAGTCATACTGTGTTTTTTCTGTGACACATTCTGTATAGTGATCTCTGTCATGTTGCCTATCTTATTTATAAGCAAAGGGGCATAAGAATTTTCACCATTTAAACTTAAAGAAGTATCATTCACATACAGATCATCAAGAACGATACTGCCGGTAATTTTGACAGATTTTTTTGTAGTATTGGTGTCGTCAGCAACCGAGCCGCAAACCAATGCACCTGAACCACCATTCACCTTACCGATATTTCCCTTAAAGGTCAGTTTACCACTTATGGTAACAGCTCCATTTTCATTCCTGAAAAGTCCGCATTGCATCATGTAATGTTGATTATGGTCATTAGTTAAATTTGTTCCATCTATTCCGTCAGTTGTACGGGCATAATTGTCACTATTACTGCTTGATACCATTTCAGACTGATTAAAGCCATTATTTTCAAAAGTAATAGTTGAATTTGATTTTATATTACAACCATTTGTATCAACTGGATAAAATGAATATCCTGTCAAATCTATTTCTGGATCTGTTGGAAAATCTATATTTGTGCTATTAATATATGCTTTTATATTATTTGCCGCAAAAAGCTTTGCGCTCCACTCAACAGCCTTAGCTCCGCCTGTGGTGGCTTTACCGTTTTTATATACATCAAGGTTATAATAATATCTTGCCCAAGAATTATTTTTCCACACAGCACCATTATTTGTTGTTTGATTTTGATAGGTATTGCAGTTCTTTCCGTCCATATACAGCAAACGCTCTCCGTCCGCTGTAACAGCAGGAATTGAAATTATGGCTTGACGATTAGACATAAAACTAGCTGAAGAAGAATAATAAATACTACAACGAGCTATCTCATCAAAATACGAATAGCTTGGGCTTATATTTATCTTAGTATCTTGTGAGATCTTATATCCATTAGGTTTAGTAAGTTCAAAATAAGTTGCATCTCGTGAGCTTCTGTAATTATTGACATTTTCACCTTTAAAATAGTCAAAGCCATAAGAGTCATAATCTCTACCAAAAAGAGTTGAGGCAAGCATGCCGAAATTTATACATTTTGTTGCTTTCACTGTCACACCGTCAAAGCTAACCTCTTTTATGCTCCAATAACCTGTTGTGGAAAGTACAAGACCGCCCAGTTCTGTGCCATTGTTCACTGTTAATCTTGAATTGTTTACATTCAAACTATTCAGATCAATTTCTACTCTATACCAGTTATGCCCTAAAAATCCACCGCTATTTGATTTACCACTAGAATTTATTGTTAAAGCATTAATATTAACATTGGTGATAGATACCTTATTAGGTACAACAGAAGCTGAATTATCCTTAGCACCGACCTCTGCAATGAGTCCACCAACTCTGGAGTTACTTCCTGTGTGTTTGTCAGTTATATTTCCGCCAACAGTGACATTATCAAACTTAATACCGGTTGTAGGCGTTGATGTAACAGCGCCTACCATTCCGATAACTCCGCCAAGACAAGTACAATCTACCTTTGTTGTGCTATTATCGTATGTAAGATTTGCTGTTACAGCAGAATTAGTGAACGAAACTTCACTTGTGGCGTCAGCAACATATCCAACCAGACCTCCGACAAAATTAGTATACGCACCACTTGGAGATGCGGTCACATCAGCGGTCACGCTGTCAATAGTCAAAGCTCCGCTGTTGTATGCAGATACAGAACCAATATAACAAGCATCACCGCCAGAAACATTATCACCGACAATATTAAAGTTTGAAACAAGCATTATATTGCTTATTTTTGCACCGCTTGTCTTTGCAAAAAGTCCGTTGTGAGTATGGAAAACTATCTTATCATTTTCTGTTCCCACTGTCATGGTAAGTTTATGACTAGTGCCATTCAGAGTGCCTGTGAATGTACCCTCATCATTATCACGCATAAAGCCGGTTAGACCTGTGTCGCTTATATCAACATCTGCACTAAGGCTGATATTTGCCGCAAGCATATCTGCCCTGCTAGCACCGCTATACTTAACAAAATCATTGCTTTCATGCTGCATTATCAAAGCTGCACGGGCAAAATCTGCCCTATTGCTTATGGTTATATTATTATTAGGAAATCCATTTATTGTAACAGTATGCCCCGATCCATCAAAAGACAGAACACTGTCAGCACTCTCAAGCAGATCGGAATCATTAAGGCGAAGCACTCCGCCCCAATCCATATCGTCTATGACTTTTGAAGATGTCCTTTTAAATGACCAGCCGCTTAAGCTATAGATCAAAGCATTGCCTCTATTTCCTACTATCTGACATCTGTTTTTGTTAGGGTCTTTAGGATAAAAGTCTGAAAGGTCTGTTTCACCGCCAAGCCTTACAACGCCATTTTTATTAAATTTGCCAACAATGCCACCTACGCTCTGGTTTGCAGAAACATCAGCTGCCGTAACTGTAACATTGCCGCCAACATTAATAAAAGCCTGATCTGCATAGCCCACAAGTCCGCCATAATTATTTTGTGAGGATGTGGGATTATTAATACTTATAGTGGTATTCTTGACGCTTACATAAGCCTTACTGTTATCACCTATCTTACCAATAAGGCCGCCAAAATCAAGGGCATTGCATAAGCCAGTCACATTTACAGTGATATCACTTAGCGCTAGTTCAGAGCTAAGAGCATTGGCAGAATATCTTCCGACAATACCACCATAAAAGCCTGCCCTGACAGTGCCATTGAAGTTTGAAGTAATAATATCATTAGCGGTGCCTGTGATACTAATTTTTGCACTATCTGCGCTGTTTGTCAGCACTCCGAAAACAGAACCAACAGCCGCACTGTCAGCGGTATCTCCTGATGAACAAGCAAGTGCCATTTTCATGCCACTGAATTTTGAAATGTCAAATGTCTTTTCGTTGTCTTTACTGTATGTATAAGAGCCGAAAAGACCGCCCGCAGTTACAGAGCCTGTAACGCATCCGGTCATGGTAAGGGTGACACCTTCGCCAACATTTATTTCTGCATTCTCTGCACTACCCACAAGTCCACCCGCGTTTTTTGCGGATACATTTACATCTGTCAAGGTGTTGCACTTGTCAATGTTCAGCGTTGCACTATCACTCATTTTTCCAACAAATGTACCTGCGTTCGACTTGCCTGAAACGTCAAGCAAACCGCTTGACAGGCTTACAGCAAGACTTGTGTTTTCGTCCATAGTGCCGCAAGCAAGGCCTGCATTATCCCCACCTGATACTTCCACCTTGACATCATTACTTAGAGTGATATCCAGATCGACCTTTGCTCCATTTTTCATATTGCCTATAGCAGACGTGAAGGATTTATAAATTGTAGCACCTGAATCATCTACAGGATCAGCTTTTATTTTCCACTTATTAGCTGAAGCCACATCACCGTGTATAACATTCTCAGCAAGCAAAGCTGAATTTTTGTCTTCCGGTCTAGCAAAAATAATAGTATCTAAATTTGCACTGTCACTAAGATATTCAAACAGAGCAAAATTAATAGGAAGATTAATAGCTGAGCCCTCATTAGCTTTGACTGTTCCCATGAAAGGATATTCTTCATTGCCTAGTCCTTTTTCTATTCCTGTAAAATCAGAAGCCTTAAACTGAGATTGGTTGTTTGAAAACAATATTGTGATTTTCTGATAGTCAGCAGGGTCTGCATTAAGAAGCTTTTTAAAATCGTCTGCATTCTGTATCGTAAAAACGCCATTTTTGATATCATTAGAAATGTCAGTATATGTATCTGCCGCCATAGCCGTAATAGCATTGGTGACAGTTGATACCATTTTAGACACAACACCTGAAATGTCTGCAAGCGGCATACTCGTGACAAGCAATACGGCAGCGGTAACTAAAGAAATAACATTCTTGCGATACTTGCTGTAAAGCTTGTGGCATATTCTATTAATTTTCTGATTTCTATTAGCTTTCACTTTCAACTGCCTCCGTGCAAAGTTAATATTCTTATCTATACGTTTAGTTCAACAAGGATATATTGCACCTTTGTACCTATCTTTTCGTCAGCGTCATTATACATGGAGCTTAGTGATGATAACTGTGCTGTGCTGTATTTATCACCATTAAGTATATTCTCAATAGCCTTTTTATTTTGTTCTTTATCAGCATCACCTGACAAGAACAAGCTTAAATTACCCTTCATATATTCCGCAAAATTCAAACGTTCTTTACTGTCATCATCAAACAGCACATTTTTCTCTGTCAGATTTTCATCTGTGCTTTTCATTAGTATCTGACCAAGCGTGTTCGGCCACACCCAATATACGTTCACTTCCTGCGGAACGCCTACTTTACAATCTTTAAGCGTCCTTGTGAATGTTTCATCATGAAGAAAATCGGAATATGTGTGATTGTTCTCATCATATTTCTCAAAAAACATGATATGTCCATTCATAAATCTAGTTACTTCTTCTTCAGTAATCTTTTCATAAGAAACAGCGTCTTCGTTTTTATTCTCTGCATACCCCGTGATACTCAACTTGAACTGTATCTCCATTTCCCCCGACTGGTTCGGGACAACATAAAAAGTAAGCTTTCCATGACTACCAGGATTAATACCTTTCGTCATACCGCTTTCTTCATCAAGAAGCCAGTAGATCTTGTTGTTCTCGTCAGAAGTGATGTTGCTCCCATCAGACACCTTAGAGTAGTCATTGCTGTCAAGTATCTCAGCTTTAAGCACATTGGCACTGCCTACTGTTTTCAGTTCAAATGGCGAATCTACGCTTTTCATTCCAAATGAATCAAGATCAAGGGCTTTATCAATGGTAAACCAAGCCAAGCTGACCGCAATAAGTATAAATGCCAGTACTGCAACTGGTATTATTTTTATAATAAGCAGTTTGCGTTTCTTCTTTTCTTCCTCGCTGTCTGCTTTCTCTATCACTTTATGCTCAGCCACTTTGGCGACCTCCATTATTTCATCGAGTCAAGCTCTTTCTGCAATTCTATCATGTGGTTTCTGCAAGCGGTTATCTCGCCTGTGTATTTGTTGAACCACTCAACGTCCATTTCGTTAGGCTCTTCCTGCAAAAGAATTGCCTGAACAAGTGCTGATTGTGAACGTGATCTCTTACGCTCTATTTCCTCAATAGTAAGTCTGCATTTCTTTATTTCTCTTTTAAGCTGCCCTTTACTGCTCACGTTATTGTCCTCCTTGCATTAATTTCCCATTTTATCAACCGAATCAACTATCTCGTTGACTTCCCTATAGCCTTTGTCAAGATCTTCGGTGATATGGTCAAGTGCTTTTTTTACGTCCTCAAGTTTGCCCTGCATTTGTTCGGGATACTTCACAAAGCAATAATGAAGCTCATTTATAGCCTTCTGCTCATCAGTGTAATCGTCGATAAGAAATACCAGCGACCTTGCCGCACCCATGGCCGAAAGTATCATGTTATATCTCGTTGGAAGATCCTTGCCGCTTTCAAGATAAGTGTCTATCTCCTCAGAGGCGGCAGACAGATTTTCCATATACTTAGCAATGTAAGTCTTTCTGACTTCCTCGGACTTGTCCATATAAAGGCCGATAAAAACGAACAGCCCTGCAAGTGCCGCAATACAAATAACGATAGCCGTTATCATTTTAGCCTTCATTATCTTTTCCTGATTCAAAGCTGTTCGCCTCCTTTTTCTCGTTTTCCTGCATTTTCAGCCGCTGAACTTCCTTTTCAACAGCCTCGCGCATAAGCTTTTCCTTTTCTTCCTCAGCCGCTTTCAAAGCTTCCTCACGGTTTGAATATATTTTTATCTCAGCGATAGTTTTTACCTCATACACCGCCATGCAAACTGTTGGGATTATCACAAACAGTATGAGGAGCTTCTTTGTTGATGCAAATGAACCAAGCCACTTGAAAAATCTGAGTTTCCCATAGTATTTTCCAATAATGCTGACTTTTTGCACCGTCACGCTGTCCTCTATTTTGTTAGCATCGCCTTTAGTAACAAAAGTGCCGTCGCTCAAAACCTCAGATATCCTGTGAGTATTTATCTCGCCTTTAATACTATCATCTTGAGAGTAGAACGAAATGATATCCCCTGCCTTTAAGCTGTCAGTATCTGTCCTTTTGATGTAAATATAGTCGCCCTCATGTATAGACGGCTCCATACTTCCGCTCACGACCTTCAGTACGCTGTAACCAAAAATGCTTGCTGTTTTGCCGATACAGCCACAGACCATTATGTACACCGTCACACTCAGCAGTGCCGCAAACACGGCAGAGCCAAGTATTGTCAAAGCTATTTTTACTATCCTCAACGCCTTGCCGATGATAACGACTCTCCCTCCGTGTTATTGTTTCCTATATTTCTCTTTCAAATGCCTTGCCATTCTGCCAACTGCTGAAACATGATACTCCTTATAGAGTCGTTTCATTTCAGTGTCGATAGCTTTCTGCTCCTCAGCGGTGCGCTGTGGCGGAATATATGGTCTTGGCGGTCTGTTCTTTCGCTCAAGACGTTTTCTCTTTTTAAACTGCCTGTTTTTGATACGCCTCTTTACATCATATTTAAGATACGGAGCATATTTTTCATAGATGATCTCAATTTCACGCTCTGCACGTTTTCTCTCTGCCTCAGCCAGTTCTTTTTCCTTCTTGACTTTGAACATTCTGATATAGTCTGGATTATCCGTCACAACAGGTATGATCCCAAATGCGTGAGCCAGAACATATGTTATGCCACGTTTTGCCATGTAATATGGATTTTTGGAATATTCTTTAAATATCTCATTGATATTTTTATTTTCAAAGCTTTCACGTTCAGCTTTAAGACGCTCAGCACGTTCACGCTCACGACGTTCCTGCTCACGCTGCTGTTGTGCTTCTTTCGCCTTTTTTGCAGCGATCTCAGGGGACTCATACTCTGACACAAAGCTTGAAGACACGGCTTCTTCATTCGTGCTGATCTGCTGATCCATAGCAGATCCAAGGCTGCTGCGGACGAGCTTTTTCTCCTCTCGGATCCTAGCTCTTTCCTCACGGACACGCTGCTCCTCTTCACGGCGTTGGCGCTCCTCCATTTGCCTTTTGCGTCTTGCGATATGCTTGATCTCTTCCTCTTTTTCACGGCGTTCACGTTCCTCACGCTCCGCCTTTTCTCTTGCAGCCTGCTCCGCCTGCTGTTTTTGGATAAGCTCCAATCTTCTGCGTTCAGCTTCCTCATGCTCCAGCCTTATGCGCTCTTCTTCCTCACGCCGCTGACGCTCCAGTTCCTCCTGCTCGGCACGCTTTCTTTCAGCTTCTGCAGCCGTAAGGTTTCCTGCCTCTTCAGCAGTCATACCCATATCTGTCTTACTTGCACTACTTTGTTCACCCTCGCCAACTATGACATCATATTTATCAGATGTCTGCTTATCAAAACGCCTGACAACCTTTGGTGCGAGGGTCTTGTTTTTTATGGTTTTAAGCTCCTCCGACTTGTCTGCCCCATGGGTATAGGAGCGGAAAAGCATATAGTTCATTGCGGTCAGACCATATATATCCTCGATATAAGAATCATCAGGTCTTTGTGCAGTATCAGAAACGTTGACCTCGTAGCCTGCCTTATCGTAGCTTTCGATAAACTGCCAAAGGGTAAGACACGCCATAAGGTCCACATTTTTAGTGATAGCGTTTGTTCTCATAACAGGCGGTCTGATAAAAGCGTTGCCAAGAGTGGTACAAAGCACTGAGCCTTTATAGCCCTCGATAGCCTTTTTGACCCTTTCAAGCCTTGCCCAAACGTCAGTATCATTGCTGCCGCCGACAAGACTGTCAACAGTTTCTATCTTAAAACTAATGTTGACCTTTCTGCCGTCGCCGCTGTCAGCCACGGTATCGTAATTAAAAGAATAAGCCTCCTGCGCCTCTGCGGTCTGGACAAGCTTATTGTATCTTATATTTATAAAAATGTATAGCCTGTCGATAAGGGTATTTACAAATCTATTTTCATATGTATCGAGAGTTTCCTCTTTATGAATGTTGAGTATCTTTGACGGAGTTATCTTTCCGGTCTTTTTGTCGATATCCTGAATAAGATCGGTGTGCTGTCCTAGATGTTTTATGGACTCTACCGTTATCTTCCTTGACATAGCGATAGGCACGATCTCTTCCACTTCTTTAATGGTGTTTCTGGGATTTCTTATTACCGTATCAAGATGTGGCAGAGCTTTTTCTATCTCTGTGAGCCAGGACGAATCTATATTCTTCTCGATTATCTTACGATTAAAAGATACAGTTTTTTCGCCCGAAAGAAGCAAGGCACGGGCTGCCGCAAAGCTGTTATTGCCGTCAAACGTCTTTACAGCTTTGTCAAAAGCTGCACGCTGTTCGTTGTATTCGCTCATGCCCGTCCCTCCTCTCAAAGTTTATGAGTACAAATTTTAGTACAGTTTTTGCAATCTTTCAAGATATGCTATAGATTCTTTCATAGTGTTTCTGCCAAAAAGCTTCAGCATATATGTGCAAAGCTCTTTCAGCTCTTCTCTTAGCATTGCCAAGTTAAGCGACTCAAATTTTCTGAATATCTTTGTGGCAAGCACATAGTCAATGCCGTCAAGTTCCTCTCCGCCGCAGGCAACATATACAGGAACAAACAAGTTCATCTGTTTAAGTATACGGTTACCGAAAGCCACTCTCAGCTTTTCAATTACCCACAGGTCAAGCTGCTAGATCTTTTTCAGACTGTCCTGTGAAACAGGATACATTTGAAAAGCTTCCTTGAAGAGTGTGTCAAGATGTTCAAAGCTTAAATTCATAGGCGGCGTGTCAGGTGCGTCAAAGGCAACTCCCTTTGCGTCAAGATTGATAGGCTGTGCACGGTCGTATACCTTATCTGAGATAGTGAACGTGGAATCGTCGTTGTTGGCAGTACCGATATACCAAATGTTCTGCGGAATACGCAGCTTGCCCTTATCCAGGCGAACAGGGTCGGTGCTCCACACATTAGGAACAAGATCAAGCTCCCACTCGGCAGGATCAGGCATTTCAAGAATCGAGAGCATTTCTGCAAAGTAATATTCTACTCTCGCAATGTTCATCTCGTCGAGGAGTATGAAGTTTACATCGTCATTGTATTCAGAAGAATAAATTCTTTTGAGGACTTCTGTTTCATTAAAGTTCTTCGTGAACTCGTTGAAGTAGCCAAAAAGCTCAGTTCTGTCACGCCATGACGGCTGAACAGAAGCAATAGTAGTATCTTTCTGCAAGAACTTACCGAATGAATATGGCAATGATGTTTTACCTGTACCAGAGATACCTTGCAGGATAATGAGCTTTGTTGAAGCCATGCCTGCAATGAAAAGTCGGATAGTTTTTATGTCATAATAAAGGTGCATTCTTGAGCAGGCAAAGTTTCTGTATGCTTCGCAGATACCGCTAAGGGTGATGTCATTATTGTAAGCAGGCGGCTCGTATGTCTTGTAGA
>ULMJ01028534.1_pt1 | contig 16145 bp, 15 predicted proteins | sample 1951641 | NCBI WGS metagenome assembly ULMJ01 (sample SAMEA4835550, study PRJEB28245) | human gut metagenome | biome: gut microbiome; material: fecal sample | place: Denmark | collected 2008 | reverse complement strand
CGCCGTTAAGCTGACTCGTGCTGCAAGAGGTGCTGCTGCTACTGCTGGCAACTAATCAAGCTTTTCGTAAGAAAACAACATATTCCGGAACGCGGATTAACGCAGATGACGCAGATTTCACTAATCCGCGGAAAGCTGCGATAATCCGCGTTCCTCATTATAGTCACAGGGTTAAAAGATACAATTTCTCAAAGAAATGAAATATTTAATTGTTGGATTAGGAAACATAGGTCCTGAATATCACGAAACCCGCCATAATATAGGTTTCATGGTAGTGGATGCATTGGCTAAAGAAGCAGGCGTCACCTTTAATGACGGACGTTATGGTTTTACCACTACACTATCTGTCAAAGGACGTCAACTACTACTGTTGAAGCCATCCACATTCATGAACCTCAGTGGAAATGCTGTGCGCTACTGGATGCAAAAAGAGAACATTCCCTTGGAAAATGTGTTAATAATAGTAGATGACCTTGCTTTGCCATTTGGTACTTTACGCTTGAAAAGTAAAGGTAGCGACGCTGGCCATAACGGATTGAAGCACATTGCAGCTATTCTGGGAACGCAGAATTATGCACGGCTCCGCTTCGGCATTGGTAACGAATTTCCACGAGGCGGACAGATAGACTATGTGTTGGGACACTTCACCGAAGAAGACTGGAAGACCATGGACGAACGTCTGAAAACAGCAGGAGAAATAATCAAGAGTTTCTGCCTGGCCGGCATTGATATTACCATGAACCAATTTAATAAGAAGTAGTAGTTACTTAAATAATATGAGTGAAGCAAGAATAGATAAATGGATGTGGGCCGTACGCATCTTCAAGACACGTACCATTGCTGCCGAAGCATGCAAAAAAAGCCGCATCAGCATAAACGGAGCCTTAGCAAAGGCTGCCCGCACAGTGAAACCGGGAGATGTGATACAAGTTCGCAAACCACCTATCACCTACTCTTTCAAGGTACTGCAAACCATTGAGAAGCGTGTCGGAGCAAAGCTTGTTTCGGAAATGATGGAAAATGTAACAACTCCCGATCAATATGAACTGTTGGAAATGAGCCGCATCAGCGGTTTCATAGATCGCGCCAAAGGTGCCGGTCGCCCCACCAAGAAGGACCGACGGACTTTGGAAGAATTCACAACTCCTGAATTCATGGACGACTTTGATTTTGAATTTGATTTTGAAGAAGAATAAAAAGGGGATTCACATTATACTATTATGAGCGAAAAGAAGATTAAATGGGGATTCATTGGTTGCGGAGAAGTAACCAAATATAAAAGTGGTCCCGCCTTTCAAAAAGTGGAAGGTTCGGAAGTGATTGCTGTCATGAGTCGTGACGGTGCCAAAGCCCAAGCCTATGCTGAAGAAAGGGGCATCCCGAAGTGGTATGACGATGCCCAGGAACTGGTTGATGATGAAGAAATAAATGCTATTTATATCGCCACACCGCCTTCTTCGCACGCTACTTATGCCATTATGGCAATGAAAGCCGGCAAACCTGTTTATATAGAAAAACCTATGGCGGTAACCTATGAAGAATGCTGCCGCATCAACCGCATTTCAAATGAAACAGGGGTTCCATGCTTCGTGGCTTATTATCGCCGTTATCTACCCTATTTCCTGAAAGTAAAGGAACTGATAGAGAATGGAATGATTGGTAATGTCATCAATGTGCAAATCCGCTTTGCCCAGCCTCCCCGAAATCTGGATTACAACAAGGAGAATCTTCCGTGGCGCGTACAGCCTGACATTGCTGGTGGTGGCTATTTCTACGATTTAGCTCCTCACCAAATTGATTTATTACAAGATATGTTCGGTTGTATTCTTGAAGCTAACGGATACAAGAGCAATCGCGGCGGATTGTATCAAGCCGAAGATACTCTAAGTGCATGTTTTCAGTTTGATAGTGGATTGGTAGGTAGTGGTTCCTGGTGCTTCGTTGCACATGATTCTGCTCGCGAAGACCGCATCGAAGTTATCGGGGACAAAGGAATGATTTGCTTCTCTGTATTTACTTACGACCCCATCGCACTGCATACAGAAAAAGGAAGAGAAGAAATTCCGGTAGCAAATCCGGAACATGTACAACAACCGCTCATTCAAGCCGTTGTCGACCATCTTTTGGGTAAATCCGTCTGCACCTGTGATGGAGCAAGTGCAACGCTGACAAACTGGGCGATGGACAAAATACTGAATAAGCTTTGAGAAATTAAAAATTAAAAATTGAAAATTAAAAAATGCCATGCGGTCACAGCATAGCCTATTTTTAATTTTCAATTTTTAATTTTTAATTTCTCAAAGTCCTTTCTTTACTGCCTCAATCAATTCCTGATACTCAGCATCCGTCAAGTATACTTTTCCCGGATTCATCTGGAATGTACCGCCGTAGTCAGGACCATCTACATACTTCGGAGCAAGATGGAAATGCAAATGCGATAATTTATCAGAATATGCACCGTAATTGATTTTTTCGGGATTAAATGCTTTCTGCATGGCACGAGTCACACGGGTAACATCTTCCATAAAAGCATTACGATCTTCATCACTCAATTCGTTCAAATCATTGGCGTGGTCTTTGTAAGCAACAAGACAACGTCCTCTGTACGTTTGTTCCTTGAATAAAAACACACGAGACACACTCAGTTCTGCAAACTCAATCATCAGATTGTGCAGCGTCTCATTATTCTGACAATACAGACATTCTTTCGGATCACTTTTCATGATATTCTTGGTTTATTATTTATGTTTACGGAGCAAAGATAAACTTTCTATCCTTATTTCATGTCGACATTCTCATTCTTTTGTCCGACTAATTTATACACATCAGCATTTTCTCCTACCACCCAGACAACATCACCTTCCATAAACGGCTCGTGCGAATCGGGGGCATGCAAAGCTTCTTCTCCTCTTTCCACACCTACAATCAGGCAATGATATTGCTCGCGAATGCCGGACTCACGCATTGTCTTGCCCAAGAACAGAGAATGGGTATCTATACGGAACTGACGCAAAATCATCTCACTCTTCTCAACCACATCTGTTTCTAAGGCTGCTGCCTTTTCCATCTCCGCACCAAACTGGTTCAGTTCTTCATCTGTGGCTATGACTTGTATCTTATCTTCCGGAAAAAGGCGTACGGAAGCACCCGGTATATTAATCCTCTTCCTTCCCCGGAGGATAGACACGACATGCACTCCATATTGTTTACCCAAATTAAGTTCTGCAAGCGTTTGTCCTGCCCATTCTGACTCACCAGGTACTACAAAATCCGTTAAGTGCAAATCACGGGATAACAAACGTCCGGCGTATTCCGGTTTTTTTTCGCCCATATATTCAGCACGCATATCACGATAACGCAGATTCTGAAAAAACTTACGCTCTATCATAATAGATTGTTTCTTCAACTGGCGGGACAAAATCATCATCGTAACCAGCAATACAGCCACCCCGAGCAACAATCCAACAGATATTTTGAACAAACCGGCTATCACGAACATTACAAATGAAACAGCAATCAAGATACGTATAACGATAGTCGCAACCAAGGGAGCACGATTGCCACGACTATCATTCCACAAAGTTACAAATTCTACAGAATGATTCTTTTTAATCATGATAGCCCGCAAGAAAGGAGCTATAAACAAGATGGTAACTACTGCTGCCAGCAATTTACCCCAAATACCAGGCAAATTTTCCTGAAATATCGGGACTAAAAAACGGAAGGACAAGGCAATAACCGCTATACTAACGATGGAGTAGACTATTGTAATCCTTGTCAGGGCAAAGATAAACTTCTTCCAGAGACTTTCATGATTCATGGTCTGAGAACCGGAAGCATATCGCGTCAGGAACTTCATCCATCGGACCGGCAGATGTTTATCTACAAAGCCGGAAGCTGGCTCAGCAAAGCGAATCATATAAGGAGTCAGGAAAGTGGTAATGACAGAAACCGCCACCACAATAGGATACAGGAAATCACTCGTCACATGGAGGGACACTCCCAGCGACGCAATGATAAAGGCAAACTCACCAATCTGTGTCAAACTGAAACCACATTGCATAGCCGTCTTCAAAGGCTGTCCCGACAACAACACTCCCAGTGTACCAAACAAAGATTGTCCCAGAATGACCGCCAATGTAATCACGATAATCGGAAGCGCATATTCCACAATCATAGCAGGATTCACCATCATACCAACCGATACAAAGAAGACGGCACCGAACAAATCCTTTACCGGTTTTACCAGTCGTTCAATACTTTCCGCCTCCACCGTTTCGGCAAGAATAGAACCCATTATAAATGCACCAAAAGCCGCAGAAAAACCTGTACGAGCTGCCATAACCACCATGCCAAAACATAAACCGAGCGAAACAATGAGCAATGTTTCCTCACTCATCAGCTTGCGGCAACGTTTCAACAATTCAGGTATCAGATAAATGCCGACCACAAACCAAAGTATCAGGAAAAAGAGCAGCTTTCCGATACTTTCCAGCATTTCCGAGCCTTCAAAATTATGCCTTACCGCCATAGTAGACAACATCACCATCAAGACGATAGCAAGGATATCTTCCAGTATCAGCACACTAAGCACCAGCCCGGTGAATTGCTTCTTACGCATACCCAAATCATCGAATGCCTTATAGATAATAGTAGTGGAAGACATCGCAATCATACCACCCAGGAAAATGCTATCCATACGTTGCCAACCAAAACCGGTGCCCACGGCAATTCCCAAAAGAATCATGCAGAATATAATAGTGCAGGCAGCTATGACGGCCGCTCCTCCTACTTTGACTATCTTCTTGAAACTAAACTCCAGACCTAATGCAAACAAAAGGAAAATCACGCCGATGTCCGCCCAAGTCTGTATATTTGCCGTATCCATAACCGAGGGAGTATAGGGCATATGCGGACTAGCCAGGAAGCCTGCCACTACATATCCTAACACCAACGGTTGCTTCAGTTTCTTGAACAATAGCGTCATGACTCCAGCGCAAATCAGTATCAGAGCCAAATCGTTTATTAAAGTAGCCAAATGTGACATATTATTTGTCCTTTCGTGTTTTTGCTGACAAAAATAGTAATTTTTACAGCACGAAGAATCACAATCCCACAAACTTTTTTCCCTATGATATTGTTGAGATGACAATCAATCATTTAAAACATATTATTATGGAAGAAAAGAAAGAAGCCCGTGAAGAACGGAACAGAGAAAAGTTGGCTAATGCCGAACTGGTCATGGCAGAATTTTATGCAACCTGGTGCCCTCATTGCAAGCGCATGCAACCTATTGTAGAAGAATTCAAGAAATCAATGGAAGGTACTCTCGAAGTGGTGCAGGTGGATATTGACCAGGAAAGTGCACTTGCTGATTTTTATACCATCGAAATGTATCCTACATTTATATTATTAAGGAAAGGCGAACAGCTTTGGAGGCAATCGGGAGAGTTACCTCTGGAAAGACTGGAAAAGGCGGTGAAAGAATTTAAGTCTTGATTGGTCTGTTTTTCCTCTTCTTCATACTCAAACCGTACCAAAACCGTACCTGCTCCGTATTTTCTCCGTGTCCTTAGGGAGGGAGTAGGTACGAAGCAGGTACGAGCCAGGTACGGACCGGGTAGGTAGAAGACCCGAAAATGGTCTAAATATCGGATATATCTACAATTTATTACTCAAATAATCCGTCAGACTATCCTCACGCTCCAACCCAAACTTTTTGCGCAGGCGATAACGGATGGTCTCTACTCCACGAACAGAAATATTTAACAGAGGTGCAATTTCTTTGGTGGAAAGATTCATCTTGAGATAAGCACACATCATACGCTCATTATTAGAGAGATCGGGATGCCGGGCATGAAGACGTTTCATAAAGTTATTGTGAATCAAATCGAACTGATCTTCAATACGCTTCAACACCTCATCACTCTGGATATTAGAATCAATTTTGCTATTTATCACCAAGAGAAGCTGCTTACCTTCGCGGGCACCTTCCCCTTTCAAGGAAGCAGCTACTTTAAAGATTTCCGATTTAATCTCCGTCAACATTTCATTCTTGCGGACGAAGTTTATCATAAGGTTTGCCATCTCCTGACTCTTGTGCTGAAGGTCATATTCCAGCTTTTCTTTTTCAAGTTGCATGATCTGCTTCTCACGGAGAGACTTTTCGGTTTCAAATTCTTTCTCCATTTCATGAAGCTTTTTATCTTTCTCTACAACAGCCAGTTCTTCCTTTCGTTTCACGCGAGTGTCGTCCCAGCGATAGATATACCACGTGCCCAATAGCGCCAGAATAAAGTAGCAGATATAAGCAGGAACACTACGATACCAAGGCGGAAGAATACGGAAAGAGAGAGCATCTGCCGAAGTTGTACCATCCGGATAAATCACCTTTACCTCAAAAGTATAGTCGCCTTCGGATAGATTACTATACTCCTTGGTCCGCACGGTGGTATAATCCGACCAAGCTCCTCCATTCAGGCGATACTGGAAACGGACATCATCGCTCCCCAAAGCAATAAAGGAAAGGCTATAATCAAAGCGGACAGAATTGGAAGTATAGTCAATAGCGAGAGATGGCTTCTTTCCAAGAAAATTGGCCGTAAATACCAGCGAATCTTTGGGGTAAGTGAGATGCATGTTCCTGATATATACGGAATGAGTCAGGTCTTGCCGATGCTTCACCGCCGGAATGGTAAATAAAGCAAAGCCTTCTTCGCTCGGAATCACTATTAACGAGTCCGACAAAGGGATAAGCGCTTCATAAGGCGGTACAAGCTCCAGTAAAGACTGGCGGATGGGGTTTATACTGGTGTTGGCTCCCCGCTTATAAGTTCCCAGGTTGGCTATACAGATTTCATGAGGACTCAAACTGATGAGACGGTCATGATATTCCAACAAGCGGGTATAAGGTACGGCTCCATTCAACAGATTATTCAAATCACTACAAGGTTCCATCATATCCTTATGAATGTTATATTTATAGATCCCTTGCGGAGTAGCGAAATAAACACGACCTTCTATTTTGGCAACATGTATATCACGTTCCACCGGAAGCCCTTCTGGCACGCTATAAGACTTCATACTAATTTGCCGGGTTAAATCTTCACTCAACTCAATACGCATAAGAGTACCGGAGTTATAGACCCATAAAACCCTGGCAGATTCCTGCTCAAACAAACGGCACGAATCCATAAATCCATCGACCTTGCAAAGTACACTCCACTCTCCCGCTTTCTTTTCCAAAAGATAAATACCGTTATAAACCCCGACAAACATACGGTTGGGTTGCCCCACAACCTCCTGACAATACCAGGCACCCGTGATATCCGTTATGCGGCGCACACTGGTGCCTTTTATCAGAAAAATGCCGCGGTCGTGAAGACAAAAAAGATCATCGCCAATCTTACAAAGATTCCAGACCTGACCACTGGATTGAGGAATGGGGTGAATATCAGGCAAATCACCATCCAACTTTACCGGATAAGAGGTATAATAGAGTCCGCGATTGGTGCCCAGATAGAGGTAACCGTCTTCTACGGCGGCCGTGTAGCCCGTGCCATAAGAATAGGGATATGAATATAGATTGGTAAAAGAGGAACTAAGGGAAATGTAATCAACCCCACTATCTAATCCCGCCCACAAATTACCCTGACTATCGAAAGCGACCGAAAGCACGGTATTGTTGCGCAATCCGTTATTCTCGTTGAAGTATTTCACATTCATCGTAGCACAATCTATCAGCAACACACCTTTATGAATAGTTCCCAAAGCTATTTTGTCATCTTGGGAAGCCACACAAAACACTTCATTCTCACGCATGAAGTCTTCGGCACCGGTAACGAAAGGCACAGTGGTGCGTCCATTGCTATAAAACAACCCGTCATACGCCGTAACAATAATGACGCCTCCACCCTTATGGGGAATGATGCCACGGATACGGTTGGAAACCAGAGACTCCGCTCCTTGCAAAGGAAAGAAAGTATTTCCGACCAGCACCCACACGCCACGGTCGGTACCTATATAAAGGATGCCATTCACCATATTGGAGCAATCTATCTTGGCATCCATTTCAATAGTGGTATATTTTCCATTCAGATACTTCACCACACGGTCATCACCTTGCACATACAAGATATTATCCGCTTCATGAATCCCCCATACATTGCCCAGAAGACGGGAGTCAGCACCGAGCGTATCGGACATGCAATGATAAACCAGTTCGCCATCTTCCGCCGGTTCGTAGTAACCGAATTCATTGATGCCACCTGCATATATTCTCTTTTGAATAGTGGATGCCAGCACAGAACGCACATCTGAAAAGTTATTCATCGGAAACACCTTCCAGACATTTCCATCAAATTGCACCATACCATTCTTATTGGCAAAGTACACCCAATGGTCATCATAAGGAGCTATCTGCCAGGTTTGCGTACCTTTCCCATAAAGGCTTTTATCAAAGTTGACAATGAAGTTATTCCAACCGGCAAAAGCTCTGCCAAAAGGTATCAGAAGAAGAAATATGAGAGTCAGATATGAGGAATGAGATTGTATCCGTATCATAATATTAGATTTAGCGGAACAAAGCTATTACTTTTTTCGCGAAAAACAAATAAAAAAAAGAGATACATTCTTACATAGAACATATCTCTTTTTTGAGCCTCTTGTCGGATTCGAACCAACGACCCCGAGATTACAAATCACGTGCTCTGGCCAGCTGAGCTAAAGAGGCGGGTGGGTAAGCTTACTATATCGCGCCGCTACAACCAACTACCTTTGCTGCGATCAAGCCCTGGAGGATTCGAAGGGAGCTGGCCGTATAGGACTTACCCGTTTTTTTTGTTTGCGGGTGCAAAGGTAGGCATTTTTATTAAACTTGCAATACTTTGCCCAAACTTTTTTCAACTTTAACAAGAATACGGGGGTAACAAACAATATTATTTATACCTTTGTGGCCATATTCCTAATGAAAGATGACAGAAAACAGAGGTTACTTACAACGATATGCCATGCTATTCGGCACTTACCTGGGGGGATTTTGGATTTTGAAGTTCATTCTATTCCCGCTGGGCTTAACTGTACCATTCTTACTCTTCCTTTTCGGGGGGCTGACCTTATGCGTGCCTTTCATGGCATACTATTATGTACGCATGTACCGTAATCATGTATGTGGCGGTGTCATCAGTTTCCTTCATGCATGGATTTTCACCGTATTTATGTATATGTTCGCCGCTCTGCTTACGGCCGTGGCACATTACATCTATTTCCGTTTCATAGATCAGGGATTCGTATTGGACACCTATGAGGGTTTGCTGAATAACTTCGAGGCAAACATACTACCGGGAATGGAGGTATATATCGACCAGTTGAAAGATGCTTTGAGCGTGATGCGTTCATTGTCTCCGATAGAAATCACCATGCAATTAATGTCTCAGAATGTATTCTACGGATCGTTGCTTGCCATTCCTACCGCCCTGTTTGCCATGAAGCGGCCACCAGTGGACCACATCGGGGGAAGATAGGGTGACAGAGTGGTGATAAAAGTAATTTCAATCGTAAATCTTAAAATCGTAAATAAGAAAGATGGATATTTCAGTTGTCGTTCCTTTGTATAATGAAGAAGAATCTCTTCCGGAATTGTACGCATGGATTGAGCGGGTGATGAAGGCCAACGGTTTTTCATATGAAGTGATTTTCGTGAATGACGGAAGTACCGACCGCTCCTGGCAGATTATCGAAGACCTGAGCCGGAAATCGGATGCCGTGCATGGCATCAAGTTTCGCCGTAACTATGGCAAGTCGCCTGCATTGTTTTGTGGATTCGAGAAGGCACAGGGAGATGTGGTCATCACAATGGATGCGGATTTACAGGATAGTCCGGACGAGATACCCGAACTATACCGGATGATTACAGAAGACGGTTACGACCTGGTGTCCGGCTGGAAGATGAAACGCTATGACCCGATTTCGAAGACCATTCCTACAAAGTTGTTCAACGCAACCGCCCGAAAGGTATCCGGCATAAAGAATCTGCACGACTTTAATTGCGGACTGAAAGCCTATAAGAAAGACGTGATAAAGAACATCGAAGTATACGGCGAAATGCACCGTTATATCCCCTACCTTGCCAAGAACGCGGGTTTCAATAAAATCGGCGAAAAGGTGGTTCAACACCAGGCACGCAAATTCGGAAAGACGAAGTTCGGCGGACTGAATCGTTTCTTCAACGGATACCTGGATTTGATTTCACTTTGGTTCCTGTCGGCCTTCGGAGTGAAGCCGATGCACTTCTTCGGACTTCTGGGTTCGCTGATGTTCATCTTCGGCTTTATCTCGGTAGTTATTGTGGGAGTCATGAAGTTGTATCACATGCACTACGGGATGCCCTACCGCCTGGTGACGGACTCCCCCTACTTCTACTTGTCGCTGACCGCCATGATTATAGGAACCCAGTTGTTCCTTGCGGGCTTCCTCGGCGAACTGATTTCGCGCAACGCCCCCGAACGAAACAAATATCAAATAGAAAAAACAATATAAAAGGCTATGAGAAAATTAGTAAAACTGGTATTGCTTTGTCTGATTGCTTACCCCATCGCCACCATCGTCTCTTCTTGCTCGGAAGATGAAGATTGCTCCATGAACGCCCGCCCGATGATGGAATGCTTCCTCTACACGATAGACAAGGAAAATAATAATACGGTGCTGAAAGATACACTCGATTCGTTAACTATTACCGCTTTTGGTACGGATTCCATCATCCTCAACAACCAGAAAAGAGTACATGGATTGTCGTTGCCATTGCGCTATACGGCCGACTCCACCGTACTGGTATTCCATTATAGCAAAGACCCCAAGATTAAAAAAGATACAATCGTTGTCCGCCAGAAGAATACTCCTTATTTCCTCTCTATGGATTGCGGCTATCAGATGAAACAAAGTATCACAGGCAGGGCATATAGCCGCCACAATCTTGATTCCATATACATTCAAAAAGCAGAAGTAATCAGCAATGGAACGGAAAATCTTAAACTCTTTTATCGTAATTAGTCTGGTGTTTTGCTGGCTGACCGGACTTCCGGTACGAGCGCAGAACACCAACCGTCCTCCTGCTTCCAATCCGCCTAAAGAAGAAAAGAAGGAGACGGAAGAGGTGTCTTTCCCGCTATATAATGGCGTAACCGTAAGCGTGGATTTATGGGGTATCGGTAGCAAAGTGCTCGGAGGTGATTTCCTAAGTTCGGAAGTGGCCGTCGACGTCAATCTTAAGAACCGTTTTTTCCCGATTGTGGAACTCGGATATGGCGGCACCGATGCATGGAACGACAATGGTACACACTACAAAAGCAATGCACCCTATTTTCGTGTCGGTATCAATTATAACGCTCTTTATAAGAAGAAATTCGATAACTACCTGTTTGTCGGTCTGCGATATGCCATGAGTAGCTTTAAATATGATATAGAAGCCCTTTCCGTAGACGACCCCATTTATGGCGGAAGCATCGGAAATCCGAATCAGACGGATGACATCTGGGGCGGTAGCCTCCCCTTCAATCATCAGGGCATGAAAGGGTCTATGCAATGGGTTGAATTTTGTGTAGGCATCCGTGCACACATCTGGAAGCAATTCTACATGGGATGGGGATTGCGCTTCAAATTCCGCACCAGCTCATCTACGGGAGAATATGGCGACCCGTGGTACGTACCAGGATTCGGAAAATATGGTTCAAACACGCTGGGCGTAACTTATACAATCACCTATAAACTACCATTCTAAAAACTATGACCGGATTAGAGATTTGGCTTCTTGCCGTGGGACTCGCAATGGATTGCTTCGCCATTTCTATTGCCAGTGGTATCCTTCTAAAACGTACGCTATGGCGGCCCATGCTGACCATGGCGTTTTTCTTTGGATTATTTCAAGCCATCATGCCACTTCTGGGTTGGGTAGGCGCCAGCACGTTCAGCCATCTGATAGAGAGTCTGGACCACTGGATTGCTTTCGCCATCCTCGCTTTTCTGGGCGGACGTATGGTCAGGGAATCTTTCAAAGACGAGGATTGCAAAAAAGAATATGACCCGAAAAGCCTGAAAGTGGTGTTGGCACTGGCCATAGCAACCAGTATTGACGCACTCGCCATCGGGGTATCATTCGCATTTTTGGGCGTACGAGACTTTTCGGAAGTATTGCCACCGGTTTCCATCATCGGCTTCGTTTCATTCGCCATGTCTCTCTTAGGACTTATGTTCGGCATCCGATTCGGTTGCGGCATCGCACGAAAGTTGCGGGCAGAACTTTGGGGAGGTATCATCCTGATTATCATCGGAACCAAAATATTAGTAGAACATTTGTTTTTCAATTAAACCTTAATTATGGAAAAGAAGGTACAGAGAAATTTCTTATGGATTGCCCTGCTCGTGCTGGGAACAATCTGGATACTTGCACGCCACAATCGTACAGAACCTTACACCACCGTGAACGGACTGATATTCGGTACGGTTTATAAAATCACCTATCAATATGATGGCGACCTGAAAGCCGAGATAGACGACGAATTGAGGCGTTTTGACGGTTCGTTGTCTCCTTTCAATGACACGGCCACCATCACCCGGATTAATCGCAACGAAGACATAGTGCCGGACACGTTCTTCACCCATGTATTCAACCGTAGTATGGAGATTTCCAAAGAAACGGACGGTGCATTCGATATTACGGTTGCTCCGTTGGCAAATGCCTGGGGCTTCGGCTTCAAGAAAGGGGCATTCCCCGACTCGGCCATGATAGATAGTTTGTTGGAAATCACCGGATATACCAAAGTGGCTTTATCCGAAGAAGGGAAAGTAGTGAAACAGGATGCACGCATGATGCTTTCGTGTAGTGCCGTTGCCAAAGGGTATGCGGTGGATGTCATCGCACAATTTCTTGCAAAGAAAGGCATCCAGAACTTCATGGTGGACATAGGCGGAGAGATTGTGGCACGTGGAGAGAACCCTAAAAAAAACTCGTGGAGAATCGGTATCAATAAGCCCGTAGATGATTCATTATCCATCAACCAGGAATTGCAAACAGTGCTGAACGTGAGCGATGTAGGCATTGCCACTTCGGGCAATTATCGTAATTTCTATTACAAGGACGGAAAGAAATATGCACATACCATAGACCCGAGAACGGGGTATCCTGTGCAACACAACATCTTATCCGCCACCGTAGTAGCCAAAGATTGCATGAGTGCCGACGCTTATGCCACCGCATTCATGGTAATGGGACTGGAAGAGGCGGAACGTTTCGCAAATGCACATCCGGATATTGATGCTTGCTTCATCTATACAGACGAGAAAGGAGAACTCCAAACCTATTATACGAGGGGGATGGAGAGGTTTATAGAGGACAAATGATAATTTATCGCGCTTCGCGCGATAAGTGACGAGCTACAAGCTACGAGTGACAAGTGCCTTTCGGTGTGATAGCCGGGCGAATAATTATTCACCCACGAGTACAGCGCAGCAACTCGTTACTGGTAGCTCGTAGCTCGTAACTTAATTTAGCGCAGAGCGCTAAATTATCATTTATAGAACACAAAATACACCGCCAGCACCAAGCAGACAAATGCCGCAAAATGGTTCCAGTGCAGGCTTTCCCCTTTAAAAAGCACGGTGGTGAACACGGTGAAAATGATAAGAGTAATCACCTCTTGAATAATCTTTAGTTGTATCAAAGAGAAAGGCCCGCCATTACCAATAAACCCAATGCGATTGGCGGGAACCAGACAACAATATTCACTTAACTAAATAGACTTGCCCAAGTGAAATTTTATACCTATATTTGCTTCATAATCAACATATTACATTATGATAAAAATTATAGGATACGCACGAGTTTCTACTACAAAACAAGACTTATCTCGACAAAAGCTAAAGATTAAGGAGTTCTGTGAGAACAACAATTATGAGTTAATTGAAATTATTGAGGACTTTGGAATATCTGGTGTGGTTGCAGACAGAAAAGGTTATATCGAATTACAAAGTAAAACCTACAAAGATGCAGACATGATAGTAATTTCTGAGTTATCACGTTTGAGCAGGCAAGAAGATGTAACAGAGACAGTTTACAACATTCAACAGATTATTAATAAAGGATTATCTGTAATACTCTTAGATAGTCCCAGTAAAATTTATGAAGCTAATAAACTTTTAGACATTACAGAAATACTTATCCTCACTATCAAAGCATGGGCAGCAGCACAAGAAAGATTGGATATTAAAAAGAAAAACCAAGATGGGAAGCAAGCTCTCTTCCAAGCTTATCCTTATGCAGTTGTAGACCAAAAAATACCTTATGGATATAAAGCAGTTCCTAACCCCAATGGGAAACGTCCTAAATATATTTTAGAAGAAGTACCAGAAGAAGTAGAGAATATAAAAAGACTCTTCGCTTTAGTAAACTCTGGTAAGACACTGGGAGCAGTAGCCAGATATTTCAATGAAAGGAATATTACTTTTAGAGGATATTACAGCACTGTTGCCATTCTAAGCAACTATATCCATAGTGATATTTATAGAGGAATCAGAAGAAGAACACAGAGATTAGGTAGAGAAGAACCTTATACCATCGAGGTTAGAATAAAACCTATTATCAGTGAAGAGGATTTTATGAAAGCACAAGAGCTGATTAAAAACAACTATAAAAATACTCCAACTGGAAAAGTCAATCATAATCCATTAAAAGGAATCATCAGATGTAGATGTGGGAGAGCCATGACTGTAAAAGACAAAAAGCCAGCAGCAGGAATTTCAAAACTAACATATAGATGTAGCTGTGTTGATAGGAAATCTCATCCAGACTTCTGTAAATATAATATTGATGAAGTTTCTTACGACCTTACGAATGAAATATTATATAGTCTTTTCAAATCTATGCACACAGCAGAATATATCAACTTCTTTAGGAACCAAACAGACAATAGAGTTACAGAGCTACAAGAGGAAATAGCTGGAATTGAGAAACGTTTATCTACCCTATATCTTGATAAAGAGAACTTATCTAATGAAAGCCAAGAAAATGCCAACAAGTTTCTACTCACCACCAATCCTACCCTTTTAAACATTATCCAAGAGAAACAGAACCAGTTAGATGAGAAGATAAAATCTATTGATAAAGAAATTATAAGATATAAAAAATCACAGAGTAAAAAGATAGCAGACATCGAAAGGATTAAAGATAATAATGGTAAAGAGAAGCTTCAAAACCTCAGCATCGAAGAACAAGGAGAACTATATCATAAATATTTGGAGAGAGTGAATTATATTCCTGTCACTACCATGCAGGGATATTATATTGTACAGTTCCTTAATGGAATTAAATTCTATATAGCTATTACGAAAGTCAGAAGCATTGCAATGGCTTCTCTCCTATTAGACAACTGGACGATTGATGAAAAAGGAATTATAACAGCTAACTATGATACTTTAAAGTCCAGTGATATGAAGAACTTTAGCATAGAAATGATTAGGAAAACAAAAACTATCACTTTACAAGAATATCTTAAAACAGACCTTGCAAAAGAAAGAGCCTTGCATCTTGACCTTAGTTATAGAGAAAGATATTTAGAAGAACTACATAAAGCAGGGTTGGATGGTAGGCTCAGACCATTAAAAAAGGAATAACTTCATCCTTTTTAATTATCTTTGCTTCCAAACCATATAAGCAAAGATATGAGACCAATTGAAAGACTTGAAGAAACTTATTTCCCTAAAGGCATAGAGTTACTTGAATACATGGAGGAGGTAGCAGTACTTTATGTACCAGATTATGATATAGACCATGAAACAGGAGAACAATATATTTATGGTACAACCGCCTTGCCCTTATTCATAAGAAGATACAATCAGAATAAACTATATGGTAACTTCACATACGAAGATTATATAGCCAATGAGGACATACAAAATACGCTGAAAGGCTTGGGTGTTGATATAGATAAGTTTTGGTTTCTGCTTCTGTTCATCTTTGATTATACTTGTGGAACGTGCTTGGACGGAATGAAAGCTACAGGCATTGGAATAGAACAGCTCACCAAATTCGCCAAAGCCATAGCTGATAACCATAAGAAGATTAACCAATTTGGAGTAAGTTTTAAGAAGCCTATCAC
>ULMJ01022674.1_pt1 | contig 16227 bp, 17 predicted proteins | sample 1951641 | NCBI WGS metagenome assembly ULMJ01 (sample SAMEA4835550, study PRJEB28245) | human gut metagenome | biome: gut microbiome; material: fecal sample | place: Denmark | collected 2008 | reverse complement strand
TTATCGCGCGAAGCGCGATAAATTATCATTTATCAAAGCCGTTTCAGTGCCAGTTTAATCACCTGTTCCACCGGTGCATCCGGTTCTTCCTTCAGTATTGCCAGCACCACCTTTTGCGACGGCGCCTGTGCAAATCCCAGCATTGTCAACGCAGCAATTGCTTCTTCTTGTACCTGTGCATTGGCAGCCGTCAGCATTCCGCCCAGATTTCCTATTGTACTTCCTGCAGCGGCAGCACCTGTCTTGATTTTATCTTTCAAATCCACAATCACCCGTTGCGCAGTCTTTAGCCCGATACCTTTCACCGTCTTCAGCATGTTCGCATTCTCCGTACTGATTACATTCACCAGTTCCGCCGGTGAAAGTGCTGAGAGTATCATTCGTGCTGTATTTCCACCGATGCCCGATACGGAAATCAGTAACAGGAATAACTCCCGTTCCTGTTTGTCCGCGAAGCCATAGAGAATATATGCATCCTCACGTATAGCCTCGTAGATATACAATTTGCACTCCTTTTTACCCTGAATGGCAGCATACGTATTCAATGAAATATTAACGGCATATCCCAAACCGTTACAGTCGATAACTGCGGTTGCCGGGCTGAGCTCGGCAAGTCCGCCTTTGATGTATTCTATCATAATGCTTATATAACGGGCGCGCGCGACGAATATTGTGTTTCCCCATTATAGAGTCGGGAGAGTTTAACAGAACTTTTTCCTTTGGAAATTGTTTTAGAGGGTAAGTAATTGAAGGTGCATAAGTTTGAAACAAGTCTTAATAAAGGAAAAACTCTGTGGAACTCTGTGTTGTTTTGTAGTGAAATTAAATGAAAATGCTTACTTTTGTGCCGATAAGATAGAAAACTGATAAATAAATCCAATAAAAGAATGAAAAAAGTAAGAGCAGCCATCGTTGGCTATGGCAATATCGGGCAATACGTGCTCGAAGCATTGCAAGCAGCTCCCGACTTTGAAATCGCAGGTGTTGTACGCCGTGCAGGAGCAGAAAACCGTCCCACAGAACTGAGTGAATACCCCGTAGTGAAGAATATCAAGGAATTGGAAAGCGTTGATGTAGCTATCCTTTGTACACCGACCCGTAGCGTGGAATCTTTTGCTAAAGAAATCCTTGCCCTCGGCATTAATACGGTTGATAGTTTTGATATCCATACCGGTATCGTAGATTTGCGTCGTACGCTGAACGCTGCTGCCAAAGAGCATAATGCAGTTTCTATCATCTCTGCCGGTTGGGACCCGGGAAGCGATTCGATTGTGCGTACTTTGCTGGAAGCTATTGCTCCGAAAGGAATTACATATACCAATTTCGGTCCTGGAATGAGCATGGGACATACTGTTGCTGTAAAAGCTGTTGACGGTGTGAAAGCGGCCCTTTCCATGACAATTCCTACAGGAACAGGCATCCATCGCCGTATGGTTTACATTGAGCTGAAAGACGGTTATGAGTTTGACAAAGTAGCTGCTGCCATCAAGGCCGACGCTTACTTTGTGAATGATGAAACACATGTGAAGCAAGTTCCCAGTGTAGACGCTTTGCTTGATATGGGACATGGCGTAAACCTCACTCGCAAAGGAGTTTCCGGTAAAACTCAGAATCAATTGTTCGAATTCAATATGCGCATCAATAATCCTGCACTCACAGCACAGGTATTGGTTTGTGTGGCACGTGCTTCCATGCGTCAGCAACCCGGTTGCTATACCATGGTGGAAGTTCCGGTTATTGACCTTCTTCCGGGTGATCGTGAAGAATGGATCGGTCACTTAGTGTAAATAAATAAGACTGGTATTTTACCTTAATAAAATAGACCATCTATCCGACTGGAATAGATGGTCTATTTGCTTTAAACAGATGGTCTGTTTCATCCGAACAGACCATCTGTTTTTATTAGGTAGACTATATGCTAGAACAGGAACCGCAGAATATCGTTGAAGTTTGCCCAAAGCAATAACCCGAACAACAGGAACATACCTACCATTTGTGCACGTTCCATAAACTTGTCGCTTGGTTTTCGGCGGGCCACAATTTCATAAATAAGGAACAGTACATGTCCGCCATCCAATGCCGGAATAGGCAGGATATTCATGAAGGCAAGGATAATGGAAAGGAATGCCGTCATGTACCAGAACTGATGCCAATCCCATGTAGCGGGGAAGATGCTGCCGATAGTTCCAAAACCACCTAATTGCTTGGCCCCCTCTTTGGAGAAGAGATATTTCATCTGTCCTACATAACCTTTCAGCGTTTTCACACCCAGTGCCGCACCGGCAGGAAAAGAGGCGAAGAAGCTGTATTCCTTTTTTACTACGGGAAGTAATTGATTGGTCGTCATGCGCGCCACTACACCTATTTCATACAAAGAATCTGTAGCAAAAGTTAGGGTATCCGTCACTCCTGCTCGTATATACGTCAATGTGATATCATGAGGAGCCAAACCGTCTTTCTGACGGCGTGCTATTTCTCTTTTGAAGTCGAAATAAGCGATATTCTCTCCATCCAATTGTGTGATGCTGTCACCCGGTTGCAATCCGGCAAGGGCGGCAGGGCGATTGGGAAGTATACTGTCAATCACATATGGATAGCGGAATGAGGCGAAACGTACACTGTCGGCCAGCAAACGCTCCATCATATCCTCCTGAATATAAACCGAGGCTTTCTCTCCGCCACGCAGCACGGTTACTTCGCGGGCATCAACAACACTTGTCAACAGGTCGCCATCGTAACGTTCGAAGGGTACACCATCGGCAGAGATGAGTATGTCACCATCGCGGAAGCCGATGGCTTTTGCTGTTTCGTTGAACTCCATACCCAACGGAGCCTTTTGCACCGGCACGTATTCATCACCCCACGTAAAGAGTATCATGGAGTAAATGAATAACGCCAGCAGGAAGTTGAACACTACGCCACCCACCATAATAAGCAATCGTTGCCACGCCGGTTTGGCTCGGAATTCCCACGGTTGCATAGGCTGTTGCATCTGTTCGGTGTCCATAGACTCATCTATCATACCTGATATCTTCACGTAGCCACCTAGCGGCAGCCAACCGATGCCATATTCTGTATCACTGTTTTTGGGCTTGAACTTGAACAGAGTGAACCAAGGGTCGAAGAACAAGCAAAACTTTTCTACCCGGGTCTTGAAGAGGCGGGCGAAGAGGAAGTGCCCTCCCTCATGGACAATAACGAGCAATGAAAGGCTCATAATGAGTTGCAGGGCACGAATCAAAAATGTTTCCATCTAATAAACTTTCTATTTTACTATTTACAATTTACTATATTAAATGCGGCTTATCACTAATCACTTAGACCGCTAATCACTTTATAAGTTCCTGTGCAATCCGGCGCGCCATCGCATCCGTAGCCACATAATCTTCATATTCCGGCTTTTCTACAAACGCCACAATCGACATTGTCTTCTCTATCACATCGCTCATTCCGAGGAACGAAATTTCATCCCGCAGGAAAGCGGCTACTACCACTTCATTCGCCGCATTGACAATGCAAGGCATATTTCCTCCCTTATGCAAGGCCTCGTAAGCCAGTGCCAGATTGCGGAAACGTGTCGTATCAGGTTGTTCAAAAGTCAGGTTCGTACACATCTTGAAATCCAGACGGGGGAACGAGGCTTTCAGGCGTTGTGGATAAGAAAATGCATACTGGATAGGCAAGCGCATATCTGGCATACCCAATTGCGCCTTCACCGCACCATCTTCAAATTGCACCATCGAATGGATGATAGACTGCGGATGTACCACCACTTCAATCTGGTCAGGGCGCACACCAAACAACCATTTGGCTTCTATCACTTCGAATCCTTTGTTCATCATTGAAGCGGAGTCAATCGTAATTTTCGCTCCCATATCCCAGTTGGGATGTTTCAAGGCTTGCGCCTTGGTAACCGTAGCCAGTTGTTCCATTGTGCAGTTGCGGAATGGGCCGCCGGAAGCCGTAAGAATAACCTTTTCTATCGGATTTCCGAGCTCTCCTGCCAAACACTGAAAAACAGCCGAATGTTCGGAATCTACAGGCAATATAGGTGTACCGGAGAGGCGTGCCAAGTCGTTAATCAGTTCGCCGGCCACTACAAGCGTTTCCTTATTGGCAAGGGCGATAGGCTTACGGGCACGTATGGCGTTCATTGTCGGTTTCAGTCCGGCATAACCCACCATGGCGGTCAGAACGATGTCAATCTCAGCATCTTCCACAATCTGGCAGATGGCTTCCGTTCCTGCATATACTTTGATAGGCAGGTCGGCGAGCGCTTCTTTCAGTTGGGCATATTTGGTTTCGTTGGCTATGACTACTGCTTCAGGCTTGAACTTCCGTGCCTGGGCAATGAGTTCTTCTACCCGGTTATTGGCAGTCAGCACATAAGCTTCGTACTGGTCGGATTGCTCCTCAATGACCTGCAATGCCTGTGTACCGATGGAACCTGTGGAACCGAGTATAGCAATTTGTTTCTTCATTTATATATTTACGATTTGACTACTTTGTTAATCACTAATCACTAAAATACAATGTATTGTTCCGGATTTACCGCCCGCCCTTTGTGCCATAGCTCAAAGTGCAGGTGAGGACCGGTGGTCAGTTGTCCGCTGTTTCCCACCAGTGCAATGGCCTCTCCGGCCTGCACGGTATCACCTTCCCGCTTCAGCAGGGAACTACAATGCTTGTACACGGATACAAAGTCCTGGTTGTGTTGTACTTCTATCACATACCCTGTTTCGGCAGTGTAGGTACTCAGTATGACTGTACCGTCCAGCGTAGCCAGTACACTCTCTCCCGGATTGGCTGCAATGTCCGTACCATAATGTCGTCTATCCGCATCAAACTTCTCCGTAATCATGCCCCGCGTTGGGCGATAAAATATCAATCCCTCTATATCAGGGCGGGCAGTGATACTCGTCAGATTATATTTTTCAGTTTCTTCATACTGTTTGCGGAATTCATCTTCCCGCTGTGTGCGCTCCATCAATGAGTCTTCGCGTACGGTGGTCAGAGAGTCCATAGAATGCACTGTATCAACACGGACTGTCCCACGGAAAATATCCTGTATATTCATGATATACAGATTCTGGCGTTCCACCAACTGTTGGAGTGAGTCTGCGCGCAAGGCATTTTCCACAACCTGGGCACGGATGTCACTGTTCATGTATCCCGGCAGGTAATTGCGTAAAGGAGTAAAAGTAATGATAGCTGCGGCAATCAAAAACAGCACTGTTAGTACGGAAAGCAATACCGAGATACCGTTCAGTTTGGATACACGGATACCTACAACTTCCTCAAGTGTATTCTCGTTGATGATAGTCAGTTTATACTTAAACTTGATATTGCTCCAAAAAGCTTTATGCCGTTTCTTTTTTACCATACGCACTAATCTCTTATCACTTTTTTATACCTCTTCTGTTTCATCCAGTGCCAGCAATCCTTCCGGTAATTCCATCGTAATTACTTTATGTTTCCGGTCAATGTCTTTGATGAATTCTTCTTGTGCAGGGATTAGTAGTTCTTCTCCCTGATAGTCTACTACAAACAAGGTGTTGATGGTTGTATTGTCCACTTCCATCACCTCTCCCAGGTCTCCATGTTTCACTTCTTCCACACGACAACCGACGAAGAAATCCCATGTCAGTTCTCCCGGTGCGGCATCCTCGACATATTGGGCAGGAAAGTAAACTTCCACGTTGGTAAACATCCGCGCACGTTCCGCCGTATCTACTCCCTCCAGCTTCACCAGTGCGGTGGAGTCGGAACGGAACCGATACTCTTCCAGAAAGAAAGGTACAAAAATACCATCCAACTGGCAGATGAGGTATTCCGCTTCCACCCGGTCAAAGATATCGTCGGTGAATGTAAAAGATAACTCGCCATGAATTCCATGCGGTTTGTTGAACACTCCTATCTTATATACATCTTCTTTCTTTATCACTCTATCACTACCTTATATTATATTCTTGTTATTCTCGCCCCGATAGCATTCAGTCTTCTTTCAATATCCTGATATCCCCGGTCTATCTGTTCTATGTTATGAATCCGGCTACTTCCTTCCGCACTCATTGCAGCAATCAGCAGTGCAATACCAGCACGGATATCGGGTGAAGTCATATTTCCACCACGCAGTCGCATGGCATGGTTATGACCAATGACAACTGCCCGGTGAGGGTCGCAAAGGATAATCTGTGCTCCCATATCTATCAACTTATCCACGAAGAATAATCTGCTCTCAAACATCTTTTGATGAATCAGTACGCTGCCTTTGGCCTGAGTAGCAACTACAAGTAGCACACTAAGCAAGTCCGGTGTCAGTCCGGGCCAAGGAGCGTCGGCAATGGTCATGATGGAACCGTCGATGAACGATTCTATCTGATACGTTTCCTGTGCGGGTACATAGATGTCATCTTCCCGCTGTTCGAGTTTGATGCCGAGGCGGCGGAAACTTTCGGGGATGATGCCCAGATTCTCATAAGAAACGTTCTTAATGGTGAGTTCACTTTTTGTCATAGCTGCCATACCGATGAAGCTACCCACTTCAATCATGTCGGGAAGTATGGTGTGCTCGGTGCCGTGCAGTTCGTCCACACCTTCAATTGTCAACAGATTGGATGCAATGCCTTGTATCCGGGCCCCCATGCGGTTCAGCATCTTGCAGAGTTGTTGCAGATACGGTTCGCAGGCAGCGTTGTAAATAGTGGTGGTTCCCTTTGCCAGTACTGCTGCCATGACGATGTTGGCAGTTCCGGTAACCGAAGCCTCGTCCAGTAACATATAAGTACCTTTCAGTTCGCTGGCTGAAATCTCATAAGCCTCGCGTCCGGCATTGTAGGAGAAGGCTGCACCCAGATTCTGTATACCTATAAAGTGGGTGTCCAGACGCCGGCGTCCTATTTTATCCCCACCCGGTTTAGAAATCATCGCCTTATGAAAGCGTGCCACCATCGGACCGATAAGCATCACTGAACCGCGCAGACTGGAGCATTTCTTTAGGAACTCATCACTTTCCAGATAACTCAAATCCAGTTTTTCCGCTTTGAAACTATACGTATTGATACCTTTCTTGGATACCGTGACACCCATGTCGCGCATTAGTTGAATGAGATTGTTGACGTCCAAAATGTCCGGAATGTTATGTACCGTCACCTCTTCGGCAGTCAAGAGCGTGGCGCAGATAATCTGTAATACCTCGTTCTTTGCGCCTTGCGGGTGAATCTCACCGGATAATCTGTGTCCTCCTTCAATTACGAATGATGCCATATATAAATTAAAAATTAAAAATTAAAAATTAAAAGATGGAGAACGGGAATGAAGACCTCTGACTGGTCTATTTCTCTATTCTCAATTTTTAATTTTCAATTTAGTTAGTATTTTCTCTTATTGTTCCGGTTATCTCTCCGGTTATTCAGATTATTCACCTTCGGACGATAATTCTGATTGATACGTTCCGCCATCAGTTTGATGATGTCGTCCGTCATTTGCAGTTTGCCGTTGGAGTATTCTGCCAAGTCTTCTGCTATTTTACGGTCGTCTATCGTATCTTTATTCCAGGTCATATAATCCTTTTTCATGTGGTTGCATATCAGTGCAATCAAGTTCTGTTTTTCGTCACCTTCGGGAAATTCAACCGCTTTCTTAATCAATACTTCCAGCGTACGGCCATAGTGGCGGTAACGGATTTTTGTACTGGGATAGGGAATGGGGCCCGGTTTGGTGTTCAGGTTATCTTTGCGGATAATCTCGTACGGATAATCAATATCCAGCTTGAAGTCGGACATGATGGCCAGATGGTCCCACAACTTATGCTTGAAATCGGGTACATCACGCAGATGGGGGAACATGTTGCCCATAATGTTGATGATGGTGTTGGCGCAACGTTGGCGTTCCGCACGGTCTTCAATTGTCAACGCATGGTTAACCATATTTTGGATGCTGCGTCCGTATTCCGGTAAAGGCATCCGTTTTTGTTGAGTGTTATATTGCATACTTATTAAATAGAAAATTAAGAATTAAAAATTGAAAAATATTAGAGAAGCTTCTTAGGTTGGGAGGCTACGAACTCTTTCAGATAGAACGGCTCGAAATAGGCTACGTCCTTGAAGTCTTTTTCAGCCATCGCCTTTTCGGCAAGGGGAAACATCATCTTTGCCAGCGGACGAATATTGTCGATGAAGTGTGCATTGGGATGCGTAATCTTCTCCTTGCACTTGTCTGCTCCGTCTCCGAGGAAATAAACGGGGTGCTGGTTTAGAAATTCCATATATGAGTTCTCGTCTACAATGTCGGCGGCTATGTCGCGTACAGGTTTCAGGGCGCGGTCGTAGATGGCGGCATATACTTCCATGCGGCGTGCGTCAATCATCGGGCACAGCAATGCATCTTCAGGCAGTTCATCATGATAGAGCAGCACCGGCACGCACTGCACCTTCAACGTAGGCAGACCTATCAACGGAATATTGCGTCCGTAGCAAACGCCTTTTGCCATCGAAACACCTATGCGCAGACCTGTGTAAGAACCCGGTCCGCAGCTCACCGCTACAGCATCAATCGGCATTGCGTGACTGTCGGCAAACGACAGGGCTTCGTCTATAAATACTCCCAGTAAAACTGCATGTGAAGGGCCGTTGAGGTCTTCTTTCGTAAAAACATTTTGTCCATCTTCACTTACGGCAACTGAGCATGCGGAGGTGGACGTTTCAATATGTAAAATGCACGACATAGCTTTCTTAATTATTAATCGCTTCTTTATTCTTGATTTTAAATGTGGCAAATTTACAGGTTTATTTTCAGATACACAAGCGAATCTAAAAAGGGTTCAGTATCTTTCTTATGGCATAATTGGGAGTATTTTTAGATTATTTCTATCTTTGCTTCCGATTTTAGGAATAAATACAGAATTCGTTAACAAAAAATAACCGGCACAAGGAGGCTGTTGTATCTATAATTATGATTATAGCTATTATTATTGTAGTTTTAGTTTTGGTGGTGATTTCCATGTATAACTCGTTGGTGAGGAAGAAAAATCAGATAGAAAATGCTTTTTCAGCTATTGATGTGATGTTGAAACAACGCTTTGACCTGATTCCTAATCTGGTGGCAACAGTACAGCAATATGCCAAGCATGAAGCTGATACTTTCTCGGCAATAACGGAAATGCGGAATAAAACTTACACAGCTCTTAATGACAATGAGAAGGCGGACTTTGACAAGATGTTTTCTAAAGTCCGTACACAGTTTTTCGCCGTAGCGGAGAACTATCCCGAATTGAAAGCGTCAGAGAACTTCCTTCAGTTGCAGCGTTCGCTGAATGAAACAGAAGAACAATTGGCTGCTGCGCGTCGCACCTATAATGCTTCTGTGACCGATTATAATAATGCAGTCCAGTCATTCCCCACAAATCTACTGGCAGGTATGTTTGGTTTTAGCAGAAAAGAAGTACTGACGATTCCGGAAGCGGAACGCACAACTCCCAATGTGAAGAATTTATTTAATTCATAAAAAAACAACCGGGCAATGGGGTATGTTGACTTTGATTCTCTGGCGCAGAAACTGACTCCCACGTTACAAGTTCTGGAGAGTAAACGTAAGGAACTCTTAAAAAAAGGTTATTCCGAAGGGATGCGCTATGCTGCCCTTTTTCTGGTGGTAGGAGTTATTATCTTGATAATATTAAAATTGGAAGGGATTCTTGCTCCGATAGTGATTGCTGTCATATCAGTGATTATTTTTATCACTTGTGTAAATAATAAGTCGAAAATAGTTTCTTCTTTTTATAAGGAAGAAGTGGTAAACGAGGTCATTCATGCCTTTTGTCCTGATGCTACATTTTCTCCGGATTCAGGAATCGCTGAGAGTGTTTTTGAAAATTGCGGGCTATTCATTTCCCCCGACCGTTATCATGCAGAAGACCTGATAGAAGGCTGTTTGGGTAAAACCAGTTTCGTTTGTTCGGAAGTACATGCGGAAGAACGCAGGACACGTTCCACTAAAAATGGCGTGCAGCATTATTGGGTAGATATTTTCAAGGGATTTCTTTTTATTGCTGATTTTCACAAAGATTTTCAGGGAGAGACTACCATTTTGCGGAACAGCCTGTTCAAACTTAAAATGGGAGCATCGAGGGTGAAGATGGAGAGTCCTGAGTTTGAAAAGGTTTTTGATGTCTTTTCCACTGACCAGATTGAGGCACGCTACCTGATTACTCCGTCTATGATGGAAAGAATATTGAAACTGGACAGTAATTTCAAGAAAGGAATTACCATCAGTTTCCGTAATTCAACGATTCTGGTTGCCATACCGGATTCTAAGAACCGTTTTGAAGCTGATGTGTGGAGTTCTTTGAATGATATGAGTCTTCTTAAATCGGATTTTGCAGTGCTCCAGTCTTTGTTGGCCATTGTGGAGGAATTAAACCTGAACACACGTGTTTGGAGTAAAGAGTAAACGGTAAACAATATCACTTATTTCATGAATAATTTTCACTAATGAAATTAATCATGTAATTTTGCAGAAAACTAAAAGAATCTTATGATACAATCCATGACCGGATACGGTAAAGCAACCGCTGAACTGCCCGATAAAAAAATCAATGTAGAAATCAAATCGCTCAATAGTAAAGCGATGGATCTGTCAACCCGCATCGCCCCTCTCTACCGGGAAAAAGAAATAGAAATCCGCAACGAAATTGCTAAGGCACTGGAACGTGGTAAAGTGGATTTCAGTCTGTGGATTGATAAAAAAGATGCCTGTGAATTGGTGACTCCTATCAATCAGGATGTAGTTGTGGCTTATTACGAACGTATCCGGGCAATCTCCGAAGCTACCGGTATTCCCGTACCTGAGGATTGGTTCTCCACTTTGCTCCGCATGCCGGATGTGATGATCAAGAACGATATTCAGGAACTGACTGAAGAAGAATGGAAAGCTGTTCATGCAACAGTGCTTCAAGCCATTCAGAGTTTGGTAGACTTCCGCAGGCAGGAAGGCGCAGCTCTGGAAAAGAAGTTCCGTGAGAAGATTGCCAATATTTCCAATCTGCTGACTACCGTAGAACCTTATGAAAAGGAACGCATAGAGAAAATCAAGGAGCGCATTACGGATGCTTTGGAGAAAACTATCAGTGTGGACTATGACAAGAATCGTCTGGAGCAAGAACTTATTTACCACATTGAAAAGCTTGATATCAATGAAGAAAAACAACGTCTCAGTAATCACCTGAAATACTTCATCAATACGATGGAGGATGGAAGCGGACAAGGTAAGAAGTTGGGTTTCATTGCCCAGGAAATGGGACGCGAGATCAATACGCTTGGCAGTAAATCCAATCATGCTGAAATGCAGAAGATTGTGGTGCAGATGAAGGATGAACTGGAACAAATCAAAGAGCAGGTGTTGAACGTGATGTAAAGCGTGCACAAAGTCATCTTAAAACTTTTAATAATAATTCTAAAGTATGGGCAAACTCATTATATTTTCAGCCCCTTCAGGCTCAGGCAAATCAACTATTATCAACTATCTGTTAACGCAGAATCTTAATCTCGCATTCTCTTGTTCTGCTACCAGTCGTCCGCCGCGCGGAACAGAACAGCACGGTGTAGAGTATTTCTTTCTCTCTCCCGATGAATTTCGTACTCGCATAGCTAATGACGAGTTTCTGGAATATGAGGAAGTATATAAAGACCGTTACTACGGAACATTGAAGTCTCAGGTAGAAAGCCAGTTGGCTGCCGGGCAGAATGTCGTTTTCGATGTAGATGTTGTGGGTGGTTGCAATATAAAGAAGTATTACGGTGACCGTGCTTTGTCGGTCTTCATTCAGCCCCCTTCAGTAGAAGAATTACGTAAGCGTTTGGTTGGACGTGGAACGGATGCGCCCGAGGTGATAGAAAGCCGCGTTTCTAAAGCGGAATATGAACTGACGTTTGCTTCTAGGTTTGATAAGATTATTGTGAACGATGATTTGGAAAAGGCTAAGGCAGAAGCTTTACGCGTGATTACAGAGTTTTTATCCGAATAAATCAATCGTATGTATACACCGAAACCTGTTTCCTCCAGGCAAAATAAAATATTGCTGGTTCTTAATGGAATCCTTATTCCTACGACTCTTGCGCTCGGCGGTGTAAGCATTTACTATAAGCAATGGGTGTCGGTGATAGCGATGCTTTTGGTATTATTATCAGCTGTTCTGAATACCTATAATTGCTGGAAACGCTTAAAAGAGAAATCATGAAAACCGGTATTTTCAGTGGCTCCTTCAATCCGGTACACATCGGACATCTTGCCCTTGCCAATTATCTTTGCGAGTATGAAGGGCTGGATGAAGTGTGGTTTCTTGTAACCCCTCACAATCCGTTAAAGGAAGAAGGCGAATTAATGGATGATGCCTTCCGCTTGAAGCTGGTTCAACTAGCCATTACGGGTTATCCCAAGTTTAAGGCTTCTGATATTGAGTTTTATTTACCCCGTCCGTCCTATACCATTCATACACTGGATAAACTGAAAGAAACCTATCCCGAGCGGGAATTTCATCTGATTATCGGTTCGGATAACTGGGTGCTTTTTCCCCGCTGGTATCAGTCGGAACGTATCCTTGCCGAAAATCATCTTCTTATTTATCCTCGCCCCGGTTATCCGGTTTCTTCCGATTCCATTTCAGAGAATGTAAAAGTTGCTTCTTCGCCTACTTTTGAGATTAGTTCTACCTTTATTCGCCAAGCGATGGAGGAAGGGAAAGATGTTCGTTACTTCCTCCATCCTGCGGTTTACGAGGCATTGTTTTCTGCGTTTTCCCGCTAAAAGGAGTATGGCTTATTCTTGATTCCTCTTTATATAAACTACTGAACGTCCTCCACCCCGTTTGCGAATAATGCCTTCTGTCAGATATTCTTGTAAGTCACAACTGGCACGCCTGTCTGTCACATTCGTCAGGCGGGAGTATTCGGCGCGTGTGATGCAGACATTTGCTTCCAGGAATTTCAGCATCATCTCTTTTCTCTTTTCCGGAGCTACTGCCGGTTTCTTTGCCGAAGCCTTTTTGTCTACTCGTTCCAGTTCCATTTGATATCTCACGTACTTTTTGAAGTCTTTGCTTGGGCGGAACTTCACGGTTTCAAACCGTACGGACTCGGCACGAATATCTTTCTTGTTCATGGCGGTCCGCGTGCATTTCAGCGTAGTGCTGAAGTAACCCAGTTCGTCCAACTCCACATTATAGCCGTCGGCAAGCCAGTCGCCCAACGCATTGCTGATGGCTTGCATGATGCCCACTATCATGGCGTGCGGCATATGTTGTTCTTTCATCACCCGCTCCTGGAACTCTTTTGCCGTAATGGTACCTTTGGGGCGCACACGTGCGTGCAACGGTTTTTTCTTTCCTTCGCCACTGGGGTCCGGTGTTTCGTAGAGGTCATAGTAAGTACTCATAATACATGTTTTTAAGAGGTTTATACTTCCGTAGAAACAAACTGGCACCGAGACTGCAAGAAACTAATGTCGGATGTACTACGAACTAATATTTTTCATACTAGAAAATATTCGTACTACAAATATAGTAGTTTCTTACAATAGTTATACTATTCACTTACGATAATTATATAATTTTCTTACAACAGTTGATGTATGAATAATTTTTAGGCAATAAATTATTAGTTCCTTGCGGTGCGGGGATTAGTTCTTAGCAGGTTTGATATTAGTTTTATGGCAGTGGCGGGAGCTGGCTTGAGATGTGCATGAGGATGCAAATATAGTTTTTAATTTTTCTTCTGTTACTGGCATAATATATTAAAGAATAAAGCTATTGTTGCAAAATAGGGATTATCTTTGGAAAGGCATGCAAAAGGCCGGCTAAAATTCACTTCATATATTTGCAAATTCTCCTATTAGTTTGTTCCTTTGTAGGAAGGAGTTTGAGAGAATATGCAAATGGAGCATTCTATAGATGATAATAAGCTGAAGTACATCATGTAAAGAACCAATTAATACCTGTGTATTATGAAATACATTCCTTTATTATTAATCTGTGCACTAATAAGTTGTACACCCGGTAAGAAACAACAAACTTCGACTACCGAGGTTAATGGTGTTGCTGTGATTAATTTGTCCGAAAATGTATCGGATGCTTCTTCGCTGCCGTTGAGCGATGCCGTTGCTAAAGTAGAGTTTGTGTGTTTGGAGGCAACCAATGAGGCACTGACAGCAGGCATTCATCTGGTGCAAGTAACCGATCATGATATTTGGATAGCGCATTATAAAGATAATCGTATTCTACGTTTTTCCCGTTCGGGAAAGTTCTTAAACATGGTGGGCAACATAGGACAAGGACCTGGTGAGTACGTCACTCTGGGTGAATTCTTCATTGACGAAAATCATAAAGAAGTCTATATTGTAGGTGGAGGCATTCTGGTGTATGATTTTGAAGGGAACTTTAAGAGAAACGTTATAGGGTATAATCACTATAATAAATTTGCAGCAACTTATATGCAACATGCACTGTTTGAAAACAACTTTTTCATCGCGCAAAACACAGCTCTGTACAGACCGGTACCCAAAGACTCTTTATGGTCTTTTGCGCTGGTAGACAGTTGCTTTCATTTAAAAAAGATGTTCAAGAATCCGGTTCATAAGGGTAGAGAAGAAGGCATCATTAAGAATCGTGCTCAGATGGATTATTTCGCTAATTATTGGAAAGAGAATCCGACCAATATAGATACTTATGGTAACCAATTAACCCTTAAATATCCCGATACTGATACTATCTATCGATATGACGTTGCTCATGAAAGTTTGAGCTCTCAATATTCCATCTTTACAAAAGAAGAAAAAGGAGATTACGAGCAGACTCATTTATGGTTTAGAGAAAGAAAAGCCTTCGATTACTTCTCTATCTTCTCTTATTATCCAAGCAAAGATTATATCTATTTGGTGGGGAGCAAAGGGGACAAGGTACTGACTTATTGCTACAACAAACAGGATGGAACAGTGAGGGAGCAAAAGCGGCAAGGCGAAATTAAAGAACGCCAAGTGCCCTGGTTCAACATACCTTTACGGCGCATAGAACGTCCTTTTGTTTTGGATAATGACTTGTTGGGAGGTGAATTTACTGTCGATTATCGTTCTGCCGGTAAGTATTGGATAGATGTGCTGGAACCTTTTAGTGAAGATAACTGGATTGATATAGACCGGATAAAAGCCTCCAAGGTAAAGGATGAAGCTAAAAAGAAAGAACTTGTTGAGGCCTTGGAAAATGTTGGCGAGGAAAGTAATCCGATAGTATTGATTGCGACATTGAAGCAGTAAAAAAAGCGGATTTAAGGATGAAGTCTAAGTTGATGAAGAAAATGACGATGACTTATAAAGAGAATCCCCTTCACACCGGGTGCAAAGGGGATTCTCATATATAACAACTATAGCTTTCTTTACACGATACCTTGTGCCATCATAGCTTTCGCCACCTTCATGAATCCGGCAACGTTAGCGCCTTTCACGTAGTTCACATAACCGTCAGCTTCTGTACCATACTGTACGCAGGCTTCGTGAATGTTCTTCATGATGCTCTTCAGTTTTTCGTCTACCTCTTCAGAACTCCAGCTCAGTTTGATAGAGTTCTGAGTCATTTCGAGGCCGGATACTGATACACCACCTGCATTGGCAGCCTTACCCGGGGCATACAGAATTTTGGCATCCTGGAATACTTTGATAGCTTCCGGAGTAGAAGGCATGTTAGCACCTTCGGAAACAGCCATACAGCCGTTTGCTACTAACTGGCGAGCATGATCGCCGTTCAGTTCGTTCTGAGTTGCAGAAGGCAGAGCGATGTCAGCTTTTTCACCCCAAGGTTTAGCTCCTTCTACATACTTAACACCCGGATATTGCTCTGCATATTCGCGGATACGTCCACGGTAGAGGTTTTTCAATTCCATGATGTAATCCAGTTTCTCGCGGTCGATACCTGCCGGGTCGTAAACGTAACCGTCAGAGTCGGACATTGTCAGAACTTTACCACCCAGTTCGAGAACTTTTTCTGCAGTATATTGAGCTACGTTACCGGAACCTGAAATCAGACAAGTCTTGCCTTTCAAGTCGGTACCTTGCTTCTTCAGCATTTCCATCAGGAAGTAGATGTTACCGTAACCGGTAGCTTCCGGACGAATCAGTGAACCACCGAACTCACGGCCTTTACCAGTGAATGTACCGGTAAATTCACGAGTCAGCTTCTTGTACATA
>ULMJ01017580.1_pt1 | contig 16335 bp, 18 predicted proteins | sample 1951641 | NCBI WGS metagenome assembly ULMJ01 (sample SAMEA4835550, study PRJEB28245) | human gut metagenome | biome: gut microbiome; material: fecal sample | place: Denmark | collected 2008 | reverse complement strand
CTACGCGGAAGAAAAACACCTTCCGACGATGGCAACGCACCATCACCTCAGAATTCAATTCTTCCCAGAAACCATCCCGCACAGTCATCTCGGCGTTGCCCAGACGGGAACGGAACAGATCGGTTATTTCATCATTTTCTCTCTTCATGATTTCTATATTCTTTAATCCTTTTTGCCAATAAAAACTTTGCACGGTGCAACTGCGAAGTGGATGAATGCTCCTTAATACCCAACATATCGGCTATCTCTTTGTGAGACTTTTCCTCAAACACGTAAAGGTTAAAAACCGTCCGGCAGCCATCGGGCAAGTCTGCGACAAACTTCATCAACTGTTCTTCGGATATCGGTCCTGCCTCCCCTCCTTCCGGAAGATCGGGAATATCAGGAAGCTGATCCTCGTGTATCACCAACTGACTGATCCGTTTTTGCCTTCGCAGGTAATCCAGTGCCTGAGTCACCATCACCCGGGTCACCCACGTTCCGAGCGAAGACTCACCACGAAACGAGAAGTTGGTGAATATTTTGATGAAACCGTCATGCAGTACATCGTGCGCCGCTTCCATATCGCCCGTATAGCGGAAACATACCGCCAGCAATTGCCTCGAGTATAGGGTATAAAGTTCCTTACGGGCCGAATCCTTTCCTGCCCGACAGCCCTTTATCAGTTCTATCTCGTTTTCCAATGTCAATTGTCTTTTTAAAATCGAACGTATGTCTGCGTCGTTTGTCTATTAGACGCAAGGATGCAACGAATGCTGCAAACAATAGTGCAAAAAGAAGTTAAAGAAACAATAAACGATGAATAGGCCTTTGCATCAATGCGTAGCCTGTTCATCGTTTATCGCTTAAGAACGTTTATCGCCGACCGTTCAAAATGTCAGCATGCCTTGAAACTCATATCGAGTCCCTTTACCGAATGGGTAAGGGCACCTACCGAAATAAAGTCTACACCACACTCGGCATAGTCACGGAGTGTATCGAACGTGATACCACCGGACGATTCGGTCTCATATTTTCCGCCGATCATCTCGACAGCTATCTTTGTATTTTCGGGAGTGAAGTTATCGAACATGATGCGGTCTACCCCACCGATATTCAACACCTGCTGAAGTTCGTCAAAATTGCGCACTTCGATTTCAATCTTGAGGTCTTTTCCTTTTTCCTTGCAATATTCTTTAGCGCGGTTGATGGCCTTATCAATGCCACCGGCAAAGTCCACGTGATTATCTTTCAGAAGAATCATATCGAAAAGTCCGATACGGTGGTTGACACCCCCGCCGATCTTTACCGCCGCTTTCTCAAGCATACGGAGTCCCGGAGTAGTCTTACGGGTATCCAACACACGTGTTTTGGTGCCTTCCAGCTGCTTCACGTATTTGCGTGTCATAGTGGCAATGCCGCTCATACGCTGCATCACGTTCAGCATCAGACGTTCTGTCTGAAGCAGAGACTGAATTTTACCTTCCACAACCATTGCCACATCACCCGGCTTCACTTCGGCACCGTCGTTGATAAACACCTCAACCTTCATAGTCGGATCGAAACGGTGAAATATTTCTTTGGCTATTTCGATACCGGCCAATACACCGGCTTCTTTAATCAAAAGTTTCGATTTTCCCATTGCAGTGGCGGGAATACAGGAAAGTGTTGTGTGGTCGCCATCACCTATGTCTTCGGCAAAGGCCAGATCAATCAGTCTGTCTATTAACTCATTCATTGGTTTTATCTATTCTTATTTGATTTATAAAATATTTGTTCTGTACCCTGCGGAAAAAACAGTTCACCCGGAAATTGCCGTTGGCAGTGGTCAGGGTACCGATAATAAAACTCGACTCCTCTCGCTTACCTTCGTGATTTACATTAAAACCACTCACCTTGTTGCTATTAAAGAAAGAAGCAAGTGTTCCTTCAGCAGTCTGTTTGTCGACGCTTGTCGAGCGATTCTGAATTACCAGATCCACCTTCTCTCCCAAATACTTGTTCAGCTCTTGGGAGTTTCCTTTCTTAAACGCCACGACCACGCCCACCGGTATGTCCTGTGCGAAGAGCGAAGTTACAGCGAATACGAGTCCGGCCATCCATAAAAGTACCCGTTTTTTCATAATCACAAGTATTATCGATACGCAAAGGTAAGTATTTAATGCTAAAAACAACATTTTTTTCTTATTTTTGTGCAATAAACAAGAGTTTGCACTTGAATGAAAACAACCCTTATCGTCGTAGGACGGACTGTAGAGCAGCATTATATCACTGCAATTAACGATTACATAGAGCGTACTAAACACTTCATTTCTTTTGATATGGAGGTGATTCCCGAACTGAAAAACACGAAAAGCCTCACCCCGGAACAACAAAAGGAGAAGGAAGGCGAACTGATAGGCAAAGCCCTCCAACCGGGAGACGTGGTAGTGTTGCTGGACGAGCACGGAAAAGAGATGCGTTCGATGGAATTTGCACGCTGGATGGAGAAGAAGCTGGTAAACGTCAACAAACGCCTGGTATTCATCATAGGAGGACCTTACGGATTTTCACAAAAGGTATATGATGCGGCACACGAAAAGATATCCATGTCGAAAATGACTTTTTCGCACCAGATGATCCGCCTGATCTTTGTAGAACAGATGTATAGGGCCATGACCATACTGAACGGCGGACCCTATCACCATGAATAGGGTTATCCCCTATTCATGATTCATCAACCGCCGGGCAGCCATCTCTTCATATTTCGTTCCGGGGCGACCATAGTTGGCATACGGATAAATCGAAATACCGCCGCGGGGTGTAAAGATACCGGTCACTTCAATGTATTTGGGGTCCATCAGACGGATCAGGTCTTTCATTATGATATTCACGCAATCTTCATGAAAAGCACCGTGATTGCGGAAGCTAAACAGATATAGCTTAAGGCTCTTGCTCTCCACCATCTTCACATCGGGCAGGTAACTGATACGTATTTCGGCAAAATCCGGTTGTCCCGTTATGGGGCACAAGCTGGTAAACTCCGGACAATTGAAACGTACCCAATAATCGTTCTCAGTATGCTTGTTATCGAAGGATTCCAATACTTCGGGAGCATAATCCTGCTTATATTCGGTCTTTCTTCCCAGTAAAGAAAGCTGGTCTTTCAGTTCAGTCATAATCTATTAATCATTTAACGGTTTCTTTTACTTAAATACTCTTCCAGCCCCTGTTTCCGCAATTTGCATGCCGGGCAGTGTCCGCACCCGTCGGCAGGAATCCCGTTGTAACAGGTCAGCGTCTCGTTCCGTACAAGATCGAATACGCCGAGTTCGTCCGCCAATGCCCAGGTTTCGGCTTTATCAATCCACATCAACGGTGTATGGATAACAAACTGTTCGTCCATCGCCAGATTCAGAGTGACATTCAACGACTTGATAAACGAGTCGCGGCAATCGGGATAACCACTATAATCGGTCTGCGAAACTCCGGTAACCAAGTGGAAAGCTCCCTGTTCACGGGCAAAGACAGCGGCAATACTCAGAAAAAACAGGTTACGTCCCGGAACAAAGGTGTTCGGGAACGAATCTTCCGGCTTGTCTTCGTCCATCGAGATGCTGGTATCCGTCAACGAATTGCTTCCAAGGCTCCCGATAAAAGAGGTGTCCATCACATGAAACTCCACTCCTGCCCTTTCGGCTATTCCCCGGGCCAGTTCTACCTCGTGTGCATGTTTCTGTCCGTACAGGAAACTAAGCGCATATACTTTGCTGAAATGTTTCTTCGCCCAGAAGAGACACGTTGTAGAGTCCTGTCCGCCACTGAACAGAACTACTGCTGAATCATTTTTCATCATTTATTTTCTTGAAAAAAGTGTTTTTAAGTTCTCCTTATTATATATCCTTTACCTTAAGTACATTATAGGAGATGTCGGTATCATAAACATCGCTCCCGTCAATTCTCTTAACGGCTTTCACGACACGGATGGTGATCGGAAGGATAATCACTTCGTAAAGGGACTTCAGCACAATCTGAGTGCCCATCATCACCAACAGCTCGGGCCAGGCAATCAGTCCGCCGAATGCGATGGGAAAGAAGATCAGTGAATCGGCCGTTTCTCCCACTACCGTAGACCAGATGGCACGGGCAGAAAAATTACGTCCGCCACTGGCCACTTTCATTTTACTCATGACATAGGCATTGAGAAACGAACCGACCAAAAAGGCCAACAGACTGGCTACAACAATGCGGGGAGCCATGCCGAACACAAAATCAAAATGCTGTTCGCCTTCCCAGAAAGGTGCTGCGGGCAACGCCACGGCAATCAGCCCGAGCCCTACCACAAAGAAGTTCATGGCAAATCCGCTCCAAATAATCAGACGGGCCTTTTTAAATCCCCATACTTCGGCTATACAGTCATTGATAATATAGGATATGGGAAACACCAGCAATCCGGCAGTAACAGTGATACTGCCAACCTGAATCACTTTGGTTTCGAGAAGGTTTGCTGCAATCAGACAGACGTTGAACAGAATGCCGAGCAACATGAAGGGTATAGATACTTTTTCTTTCATAATTCCTGTTTTTTACGTGGTGTTCTAGAATACACGACCGCTATTCACGGCATCATACGTTTACGGGCAGCAAAGGTAGCAATTCTTTTTTAATCGACAAAATAACAATATATGTAACGGGGCATTACATATATTGTTATCGCGATAACATATAATGTAATGCCCCGTCCGGGTACAACATAACAAACACTTAACACACTATTCTTTTTTACTCTTGTCACAGAGTTGCAAAAGCCCATTCATACTTCCGGAAAATCCGGCATCGATCTTAATAAGCCTCTTAAGAGAAGTCTTTCAAATCCTGCTGTAATCTTTTGCGGATCAGGAACAGACGGCTCTTGATAGTCCCTACCGGCAAATCCATCTTCTCAGCTATCTCACGATACTTGAATCCGGCAACAAACATCAGGAAAGGCTTTTTCAACTCTTCGGGAACGGCATTAATCACCTTATAGAGTTCCTTCAGATCGTAAATTGTTTCAAAGCGGTTGCCGTCCTCACCTTCCGTCATGGTTTGCGCATAGAGATTATAGGTGGAATCGGTCATATCCACTTCACGTAACGACTTACGGTAATTATTGATAAAGATATTGCGCATGATGGTATACATCCATCCCTTGAAATTCTGGGTATGCACAAATTTCTCTTTGTTGTCCAATGCCTTCAACAGACAATCCTGTACCAGATCATTGGCCGACTCCCGGTCAGCAGTCAGTTTATAGGCAAAATGTTCCAGTTCGGGCTGCATAGCCACTATCTTATGGGTAATATTCATCTTTTCCATTGCTCTTCTTTCTTTCTGATTATCGAATATGCAAAGATTCGCATTTTAAACGGTCTGTCCTATAGCAATTCTTCCGCATAATTTGGCGATTTTTCCCTCGGCCCTTCAACCATTTCCCATTTAAGTTGTTCAATAGGGCAATTCACCTAAAACTTAACTTATAATGAAAACATTTTTTAGATCTGTAGCTATGCTACTCGGATTGGGACTCTTGCCTGTAGCGGCACATGCCCAGAAAAAAGTAATCATCGAAGATGAAGAACCGAACTCCGTGATGTTTGTATCGACCGACAAAGCCGGAGACGAGATTATCCGGATCATGAACGAGACGCGTCTTCCGCGTTTCCAGGAACCGAAGGCTCCACGCTTCGTACTGACCGACCGGCAAGGAAAGTTCGCACTGGGTATCGGCGGGTTAGTACGGGCAACCGCCGAATATGACTTCGGGGGAATTGTGAAAGATGTAGACTTCTATCCGGCGCTGATTCCTAATAAAGGATCTGCCGACCGTGCACGCAATCAGTTCCAGATGGATATCAGCACTTCGACTCTTTTCCTGAAACTGGTGGGACATACCAAACGTCTGGGTGACTTCGTGGTTTATACTGCTGCAAACTTCCGTGGAGACGGAAAGACTTTCGAGTTGCAGAATGCTTATGCTACCTTCCTCGGCTTTACTCTGGGTTACAGCTATGGTAACTTTATGGACCTTGCCGCCCTGCCTCCTACCATCGACTTTGCAGGCCCTAACGGCTCGGCTTTCTATCGAACCACTCAATTGAGCTATATGTGTGACAAGCTGAAGAACTGGAAATTCGGCGTCGGTGTCGAAATGCCATCGGTAGACGGTACCACGAATCAGTATCTCACCATCAACACCCAGCGTATGCCCGACTTCACTGCCTCAGCACAGTATAACTGGAATGCCAACAGCCACCTGAAGTTAGCTGCCATCGTTCGCAGCATGACTTATTCAAGTTCCGTAGACAATAAGGCGCACTCAAAAGCCGGATACGGACTTCAAGCTTCGACTTCCTTCAACGTGACTCCGAAATGGCAAGTATACGGACAGGTGAATTACGGAAGGGGTATCGGACAATATCTGAACGACTTGAGTAACCTGAATGTGGATATTGTTCCTAACCCGGAAAAAGAAGGGCGCATGCAGACGCTCCCCATGTTGGGATGGTTCGCCGGATTGCAATACAACATCAGCAAAGATGTATTTGTATCGGGCACTTACAGTTTGTCACGCCTCTACTCGGAACACACGTATCCAAGCGATGTACCCGATATGTACCGGAAGGGCCAATATCTGGTGGCTAACCTGTTCTGGAACGTAACCAGCAACTTACAGGTAGGCGCCGAATATCTGAGAGGATGGCGTACGGACTTCAGTAGCAATACCCGTCATGCCAACCGCATGAACGCATTGGTACAATATTCGTTCTAACTTTTTATAAATCTCTCTGAACTCTAACGTAAAAAAAGTCCAAGGACGAACCCAGCCCCGTCTCTGTTATTACCCTACGGAGATGGGGCTAATAATAAAATTTCACCACACAGGGATTATCATCTTCCACTCTTTTACTTAATGCCCGGCTGCAAGAAACGCATGCAAAGCTCAATGCAGCAAAGAAAAGAAAAAATGTGTCTCTCATATCGTTCGGGATTAGAACACAAAGATAATCTTAATATAGGAGGTTAAATGAAAAAGGACCGGATTATTTGAGTAATCCGATCCTTCTTGAGAGTTATATTAATAAAGATTAGTAGAAGCCTTGTATCAGAACTTATAGTCGAGACCGATACCGAATACTTTATTGGTACGAGTAAAGACATCCTTTCCAGGCGTTCCTGTACCATTATAGCTACTCATATCTTTAGTATATTTGTCATAATCAGTCCAGAAATAAGCAACGTTCAGTTTCAAGTTCTTAGCTACATTGAAACCTGCGCCAAAACCATACGAGTAAGAACTTACCGCAAAGCTCATATCACTCTGATAATTGTCTTTCACCCCATATTTAGTACGTTGCATACCGGCACTTATCTGTGCCCACTTGCAAATATCCCATTCCATACCGGCAAGATATTCATTCGTTCCGTTGCCAATATAATTATGTTTATCGACCAAAGCACCGGTAGCAGGATCTTGTACAGTAGCCATCTTTGCATGTGTATCAAAGAAATGGTGATAACCTACCGAAGCACGTAATACCGGCAAGATTTCATAAGACACACCGACAGTCAGCAAACTAGGAATATCATGTGGAGTATTAACGCCATCCCGATAGTTTGCGAATTTATCTTTTGTCGGATCGGCAGGAGCGGCAGGCAATGTACCCTTCGTTTTATTTTCAACGTTTAATTTTGTATTGAATTCATATTTCACGCCTACATTCCATTTGCCCATTTTAAAATCAGCACCAATAATAGGAGTAATTCCCCATCCTGACTGTTTACAGTCAAGTTCCATATCGGCAGTCTCACCTGCTACAGCCGAAGCTCTTGCAGCATCAGTCATATATTTGATATATTCAGGAGAACCCGGCTCAAACTTTTCAGCAGCAGCCATTGCACCGGCAGCTAAAGTAGTAAAATAGTTATTCAGATTCACCAGTTTATCACCTCCCCCGATATTTGCCTGAATATCTTTCAAATATCCCGAATATGCATTACTTACATAATTAATACGTGCGCCACCAAAAACAGACAGATAATCCGTAATCTTATAGGTAGCTCCCAACTGCAAACCGAAGATGTACTGTTTACCTTCCATAAAGCTATTAACAGAATATTTATCTGCTACAAAACCTTGTCCTTTCAACAACTTCGGAATCATGGCTACCTGTGATTCAAACGAACCCAATCCTTCATTAAAAGTAGCTTTACCGCCACCGCCGGTAATGGCAAAGTTAGCCGAGAATGCCCACTTATCCTTCTTATATACTGCAAATACACTGGGAACAAACGGAGCCGAAGCTTCACCTTTATATACTTTTGTAGCGTTTCCGCCAAAGCCTACAAACGGAGCGAAAGTAGAAGTGATGGTTCTTGTCTGGAAAGCACTCTGTCCGTTGAGAGACAGATGAAAACCATCTTCCATGAAAGCGACACCTGCCGGATTGGAATATACTGCGTCAATTTGTGTAGAAGCATCACGAGCCAACATTCTCAAAAACAATACGTGCTGATTGGTATTTGTCAGGAGACCTCCCGCAAAAGTTGAAGTTGAAACGATTAGCAACCCGATGCTAATCAAGAATAATTTTCTCATCTAAATCTTTTTTAAGTTATTTCGGGCGCAAAGGTACAATAATATTGCACATGACGAATATTTCTGTGCATCTAATTACGTTTTCACCAACAAATTAATTGAAAACACAAACTGTTTCGATTGAAACGAACAAGAAAACATCATAAGAAAAGACACTCAGAAAGCCAAACATTACTCCATTGCTAAACGTTTTTATATTATAGAATATAAAATAAGAAAACTATGGCATATACAATCGCATTTTTTGGTACCAAACCCTACGATGAAGCTTCTTTCAACGAAAAAAACAAAGAATTCGGATTCGAACTCCGATTTTTCAAAGGTCACTTGAACCGGCACAACGTGCTGCTGACCCAGGGAGTGGATGCTGTCTGCATTTTCGTGAACGACACAGCTGATGCTGGAGTAATAAAAACAATGGCCGCCAACGGGGTAAAATTACTCGCTCTTCGCTGTGCCGGATATAATAATGTAGACTTAAAAGCCGCTGCCGAAAACGGAGTAACCGTTGTCCGTGTCCCGGCCTATTCACCGTATGCCGTAGCCGAATATACGGTTGCCCTGATGCTTTCACTCAACCGGAAGATTCCGAGAGCTTCGTGGCGTACACGGGATGGGAACTTCTCTCTGCATGGACTGTTAGGTTTCGATATGCACGGAAAAACAGCAGGCATCATCGGTACGGGAAAGATTGCAAAGATACTGATACACATCCTCAAAGGATTCGGCATGAACATATTGGCCTATGACCTATATCCGGATTATAACTTTGCACGGGAGAACCAGATAGTATATACGACGCTCGATGAATTATACCACAGCTCGGATATCATATCATTGCACTGTCCGCTTACGGAACAGACGAAGTATCTGATTAACGACTACTCAATCAGTAAGATGAAGGACGGAGTAATGATCATCAATACCGGACGGGGACAATTGATCCACACCAATGCGCTGATAGAGGGATTGAAAAATAAGAAAATTGGTTCTGCAGGACTAGATGTATACGAGGAGGAGAGTGAATACTTCTACGAAGATAAATCGGACCGTATCATCGACGATGATGTATTGGCACGCTTGCTGTCATTCAACAATGTGATTGTAACTTCACACCAAGCTTTCTTCACGCGGGAAGCATTGGCAAATATAGCAGCAACGACTCTGGAGAATATACGGGATTTCAAGAATCTCAAACCTTTAGTAAATGAAGTAAAATTGGGGAATACTTAAAATCCTCAACAGCAATAGTGCCACCGCTTCCTGCGAAAGAAGCGGCAGACCTTATCAGGTTTGCCCGGACGGTAACGCAAAGTGTCCGGAGTGGCTATTCATTAATCAAGCACTAAAACAGTCAGTACTGTTTCCGAGTATTCACCGATATGACAGCCTCGGTCTTGAGTTCCATTCTCGTTACACCACATTCCTTTAATAACAAATCTCTGATTGTCGTCTACATCAACAACAGTTTGCAGTGTGATAGGAACGCGTTGTCCATCCATTCCACTATAATATACACCTCTGGTTTTGATTTCATCGTTTACAGATATAGCAAACCATCCTCCATCACCAGCTTTGTCACACCACGTATCCGGAACATTCAATGTTATTAATAGTTGATTTCCTCTTACGGCATCTAACGAAATCGGACTAAGTTGTTCGATGGGCTGAAAACAAGAATTCTTGTCATTCGCATAATAATGGCCTCTCGTTGTAAGAATAGAACCATTATTTCTTCTCTTGGATGAAAAATACAACTGACTCATAACTATTTCTTTTAATTAATTTCCTACTCTATTCTGGATTTTCGGTTCTTCCGTTCTATGTCAATACTCTATAATGCTCTCTAACAAAGGCTCTCCCTTCAGAGGAGCATAAATAGTTACTTTAGCAAAACCATACTTGGGCTCGCGGGTTACTGTTTTAGTCATACAGATGAAGCGGTAGTTATAGCCGCTTACCAGTTGTTTGGCAACCAGAAGTGGAGTGTAATCCACCCCTTTCAAAGTCATGCAGGTCTGGAACAATTCTTTATCCTGATCCGTCAACGGTTCAAATTCTCCCCAGCCTCCTATTATTATATCCGCTTTTTCGGAAGTAACTACTGTATAAGGGAATACGTCTTCGTAAAGAACTCCCGTGACATCACGATAATAGGCAAACTGAATCTCTACCTGTCCCGGCTGCAAAAACTGGAAGGTAAAAGACTGTACAGACATTCCACCCAAGGTATCGGCATCTTCTGACAATTCCTCCACAAGGGCAACTCTACCAGTCAGGCGTACTAAAGCGTAACGATAACCAGTACCTGCATGTGAGGTACGTTTGATGGTGATTGTATCACCTACTTTGAATGCTTTCCTAATCATAACAATACGTGTTTTTTAAAAGATTAACTCTGTGAAATTTTCTAATAGCCTGATGCAGTGACCGGCCTTGCTGAGAATAATCTGCCGGGAGAAAACTCCCGGCAGATTTTGGGTACAGTACATCACCTAAACCAGATTCGTTGATGTGGTTCAAAGGTAAAGGGAAAGATTTACAGATCAAAATACTTGAAGTGGGTTATTCTCTCATTTTTTCACTCTTAGTCTCTCATTTTTTCACTTTCACTCAGTAATTTCCTTATTACTAACACGTTGTACTCCTACCTGAAAATCGGTAGGAGTCACCCCAAATTTACCGGAAAAGAGACGATAAAAAGATTGGGTAGACATTCCACACTCCTGGGCTATCGTGTCTACTGTATAATCGGGGTAATCTTTCAGCATCTTGGCAGCATACTCCAAACGAAGATTATTAATGTATTTTGAAAAACTCATTCCGGCATATTGCTTAAAAAGCGGCGCAAACTTATTTTTGGGAATGTAGATTGTCTTGATTAACTCCTCTCTCGAAAAGTCCGGCTGAAGATATAACTGCCGGTTAATGATTTCACGCTCCAGTTTGTCGAACAGCATTTTATCGTGTACCGCATTGTTATCTTCCGTCTCGGGCTCCGGATCGACAGGAACATCCGACTTTCCGGGCTCTTCTGCCTGCAATGCATTTCCATCTATATACGCCCGTACTTCCCGCTCTTTCTGTAACTGTTCTTTCAATAGATGGTTCTCCTCTTTTTTCCGGTAGAGTTCTTCTTTGTGAACCAGCAAATCCTCGATGGTTCCTACCATTGCCTTATTCTTACGGCGTATGGTACGGTTATGTCGGATGGTTCTCCATAAAAGTACCCCTAACAGAAAAACAATACAGACCACAAATATCAGCAAGGCATTCCTCATCCGCATATCAGCGGCTTGCTGCTGAATAAACATATCCTTTTCATTCGTTTCATAAACCGCTGCCAGTTCCAATGCAGCACTTTTCTGCTCTCTGGCCTTAATGCTATCACGCAACACAGCCAGCTGTTCAAAATATCTTGCAGCAGTCCGGTAATCACCTTTATCCCGATAGGCACGCCCAAGGGACTTCTTAATGGTGACCATATAATAATTTACCGTATCTTTCCGCGTAACATATACCTTTTCACGAGCGGAATTCATACGGATCACCTGATCATACATCTTCCGATCGAACAGATAAGGCATAATCAGGTAGTCATCTCGATCGTATTCCTTACTTACTGACAAAAATAGCCGGTAATAGCGGTCAGCCTCTTCCGACCGCCCCAACCGGAAAAGAACCACAGCGTAATGGGCGTACATCGCCTTTTTTTCCTTTCCGCTCAATCCCTCCATCGGTATCTCACTGCCGGTCTCTTCCGTCACAATCCTTTCTAATGCAGCCAGTGTTTTCAGGGCCTCTTCACTACGCCTGTCCGACTCCTGGAATATCAGCAAAGTATTGTAATTATAGCGCAGGTTATCGTACTTATATGGGTAATCTGTTTTTTCCATCATCGCTACCGCCTGCTCCATGAATTCATATCCCTTATCCTTATTACCCTGATAATAGAGCATCTTCCCCATATTAAACAGAGCAACGGACTGCATCGCTTTATCATCACACAGCTCAGCCCTCTTCAAAAGCAAGTCCACATACTGTGCCTTTTTATTCTCATTGTGCAAACAGTCGTAACACGAAATCATACGGTGCACCTGTTCCATATAGTTTTTATCACTATTGAGCACCGAGTCACTTTCCAAAGCACGCTTATAGAATTTCAACGCCCAGTAGTATTGCCCTACATTGAAATACAAATCGCCTTCCACCACATCCAAACGGAACGGAGGAAGCGACTTCTGTTTCCTCAACTGCTCCATGATCTGCTGCGCTTTTTCAAAGTCGGAGAATGTATACTTATATACGTTGTCATCTGTAATCAAACTGTCTGGTAAAGAAAACGTTCCGGCGCAAACAGACACCGGAGATATAAAACAATGAAGCAGTACTAACAGAATAACATACAATAACTTTCTCATATCTTCTTACTATTGGCGGATTTTGGAAGCACAAAAATAAGATAATAATATTTTCAACAAAATTTTCTCCGGCTCATATTTACCGAACGCATTCAAATCTCTTCTGTTTACCGGATTTCAAGAGCCTGATTGTTTCTCTTCTGGAACCGCCTCCTTCCCCTTGTTCCTAATAAAAAAGTGAACGCTTCAAACCATTTATACTTCCCAATTGTTTGGCTTATAGAATACATTTTAAAAGAAAGGATACATTATGAAAAAGGTAGTTCACCGCTCGGATACCCGCGGACGATCTTTATATGACTGGCTTGACAGCCACCACAGTTTCAGCTTTGATGAATATTATAATCCCGAACGCATCCACTTCGGCGCTTTACGGGTGCTGAATGACGATCGTGTCGCACCGGGAGAAGGTTTTCAGACCCACCCACATAAGAACATGGAAATCGTCTCCATCCCCCTAAAGGGATTTCTGGCACACGGAGACAGTAAGAAGAACAGCCGTACCATCACTGTTGGCGATATTCAGGTGATGAGTGCCGGAACAGGCATCTATCATAGTGAAATGAACGGCAGCAAGTCGGAACCTGTGGAGTTTCTACAAATATGGATCATGCCCAAAGAGCGAAACACCCACCCACTCTATCAGGATTACGACATCCGGGGGTTGCTGAAGAAAAACGAACTGGCCCTGATTCTGTCACCGGATGGCAGTACACCAGCCAAACTGCTACAGGACACCTGGTTCTCGATGGGTGAAGCAGAAGCCGGTAAAACGCTTGAATACAAGATACATGGAACGGATACGGGAGTCTACGTTTTCCTCATCGAAGGAGAAATAAAAATAGACGATATCATCCTGACCCGCCGCGACGGATTGGGAATCTCTGAAACCAAAAGCTTTGAGATAGAAACCCTGAAAGACTCCAAGATATTACTGATAGAAGTACCGATGTAAATTTAAAGTAATTGCTTATGTCAACCGATCATACGTCCACACATCCTGATTCCCCTCTTCACGGAAGAGGGGCCGGGAGTGAGACTATCAACCTCGCTGCCATCCGGCAGGAGTACACCAAAGGCGGGCTGAAGGAAGGAGATCTTCCCGACAACCCGCTTTCTCTTTTCAACCGATGGCTGCACGAAGCTATCGACGCACAGGTAGAAGAACCTACAGCCATGCTGGTAGGTACCGTATCCCCCGAAGGGCGACCATCGACCCGTACCGTATTGCTGAAAGATTTGCATGACGGAAAATTTATCTTTTATACCAATTATGAAAGCCGTAAAGGCAGTCATCTGGCAAAGAATCCGTATATTTCCCTCTCTTTCGTCTGGCACGCGCTGGAAAGACAGGTACACATTGAAGGTATTTCCTCAAAAGTCCTTGCCGGTGAATCCGATGCCTACTTCCACCAACGCCCCTACAAAAGTCGCATCGGAGCACGCATCTCTCCTCAAAGCCGTCCGTTGAAGAGCCGGATGCAATTGATTCGCAGTTTCGTTGCAGAAGCTGCCCGATGGGTAGGCAGAGAAGTGGAACGTCCGGTACACTGGGGAGGCTATGCCGTCACCCCTGAACGAATCGAGTTCTGGCAGGGTAGAGCCAACCGACTGCACGACCGCTTTCTCTACACCCTCCAAGCGGACGGAAGCTGGCGGAAAGAGAGGCTTGCCCCTTGATATTTCCGGTTATTGTGCTTGCGCAACCAACAAATAATACGTAATATTGCATTCATAAAATACATCCGCTTATGATTCTGGATTATATATACCACAGTGGGTTTGCCATCGAAGCAGAAGGTGTAACCCTTATCATTGATTATTACAAGGATTCTTCGGAAACGGAACGAAATAAAGGTATCGTACACGACCGTCTGCTCCAACGACCCGGCAAGCTGTATGTACTTGCCTCACATTTTCATCCCGACCATTTTAACCGGGAAATACTGACCTGGAAAGAGCAACGTCCCGACATCATCTATATCTTCTCAAAAGATATCCTGAAGCATCATCGGGCACAAAGTGAAGATGCGATCTATATTAATAAAGGTGAGGAGTACGAAGATGATACACTGCGCATTCAGGCTTTCGGTTCTACGGACGTAGGCATCTCCTTCCTGATTCATCTGCAAGGGAAAAGCATCTTCCATGCCGGTGACCTCAACAATTGGCATTGGAGCGAAGAGTCTACCGAACAAGAGATACGCAAAGCCGAAGGCGACTTTCTGGCAGAAGTGAAATTTCTCCGGGAATCTGCTCCGGCCGTCGATCTGGTAATGTTCCCCGTCGACCGCCGAATGGGAAAAGATTATATGAAAGGCGCCCAACAATTCATCGAACGAATAAAAACTACTATATTTGTACCCATGCACTTCAGCGAAGACTACGAGGGAGGTAATGCTTTCCGGTCTATAGCCGAAGCCGGTGGATGCCGTTTCATCACCATCACTCACCGGGGCGAAAGCTTTGAGATATAACTAAATAAAACATACGATTATGAACAAACTGACACAATTTTTTCTCGTGTTATTTATGATTTGCCTGCCTGCAACCCTTTGGGCAGACAATGACAAAGATGATGATGACAGCAGATACCTTGCGGGCGCCGTGCCCGAAGTTGACGGACGGGTAGTTTTCAGCCGCGAATTCAGTATTCCCGGCATGTCACAAGACGAAATCTATGAACGGATGCTCAAGTGGCTTGACGGACGCATGGCCCAGAACAAAAACAATAGCCGCGTGGTATATAAAGACCAAGGTGTCATTGCCGCAACCGGCGAAGAGTGGCTGGTATTCAGCTCTACCGCTCTTTCTTTGGACCGTACTTGGCTGACCTATCAAATCACCGTTAACTGCCAGCCACAGAAGTGCACAATGGAAATAGAAAAAATCCGCTACACTTATCGTGAAAAAGAAAAATATACAGCCGAAGAATGGATCACCGATAAATTTGCTCTGAATAAAACCAAAACCAAACTGGTACGTGGTCTTGCCAAATGGCGCAGGAAGACGGTAGACTTTGCCGATAACCTTTTTGAAGAGGCAGCAAAAGCACTGAGCCAAAAACCTCAGGAAGCCGCAGCAGCAGAAGCCGCTCCGAAAAAGCCGGCAGTAGTGACCGCTCCGAAAGTTGTGGTAATCGGTGGTGAAAAAGAAACTGAAAAGGTAGAAAAAGCAGCTACGGTTACCCCCGCAATCCCTGTTACCCCTCCAAGCACAATGCCGGGCTATAAAGAGGTAGCTCCCGATCAAGTTCCTGCCAACGCCATCCAGATGGGTGCAGGCCGACTGGTGATCGCTATCGGCTCCGATCCTTTT
>ULMJ01028659.1_pt1 | contig 16337 bp, 16 predicted proteins | sample 1951641 | NCBI WGS metagenome assembly ULMJ01 (sample SAMEA4835550, study PRJEB28245) | human gut metagenome | biome: gut microbiome; material: fecal sample | place: Denmark | collected 2008 | reverse complement strand
CCTCCGGGAGCCCTACGCCGCCTGGATGCAAGGCGGGCTCAACTACCACAGTGGTCAGCTGGGTATGTTGCTGGCTGCCCAAGAGATGGTGAATGAGGGCCTGATCCAGCTGTAAAAAAGTTAATAGCATACAAAAAGCCGCCGGGAACATTCCCAGCGGCTTTTTCATGATCAGGAGTCTTTTTTTCGTGAAGGGCATCCAGCGCAATGGGCGCAGTTTCCGCCGCAGGATTTTCTCCGGCGGATAGAACGAACCGCGAAAAACACTGCAACGGCTATGGCAATCACAAGTAGAGTAGTGATGACAGTACCCATAAACGCGTCCTCAAATAAACAGCAGTCCAATGTGGTACACGGAAAAGGTGACCACCCAGGCAACGATGATCTGGAACAGAGCGGTCATACCGGTCCAGGCCCAGCTGCCGGTTTCCTTCTTGATGGTAGCCAAAGTGGCCGCGCAAGGAACGTACAGCAGGGAGAAGGTCATCAGAGCCAGGGCGTTTAAAGGACCAAAGCCAATGGCGCCCAGAGAGCCCATGAGTGAGGCCATCCCTTCTGTGGAGGTGATGCTGGTCACACCGAAGAGCACCGCGCAGCTGGAGACCACCACCTCTTTGGCGGAGATACCAGCGATCAATGCAACAACGATCTGCCAGAAGCCAAGTCCGATGGGGACGAAGAAGGGAACGATCAAACGGCCAATCATGGAGCCAAAGGTCTGAGACATGTCGAGAGAATAGCCGGAAGGGCCGAAGTTCAGCAACAACCACATAATGATAGATGCCACAAAAATGGTGGTACCTGCCTTGGTCAGATAGTCCTTCACCTTTTCCCACACATAAATGGCGATGGTTCTGGCGCTGGGAGCTTTGTACTCCGGCAGCTCGATGAGAAGGGCGTTCTCTTTCTGCTTTTTCCGGTCGATCAGGTGCATCAGGAATGCGCAGAGGATAGCTACCGCGATTCCCAGCAAATACATGGAATAAGCCACCAGCATGGCGTTATCCGGGAAGAACAGCTGAGAAAACAATAGGTAAATGGGCAGCCGAGCACTACAGGACATAAAAGGCGTGATGAGCATGGTCTTGTATCGGTCTCGCTTATTTTCCAAAGCCCGGGAGGCCATGATAGCGGGGACCGTGCAGCCGAATCCCAGAATCATAGGGATGAAAGACCGGCCGGATAATCCCAGTCTACCCATGATGCTGTCCATCACGTAGGCAACACGGGACATGTAACCGCTGTCCTCCAAAAAGGCCAAGGCCAAGAACAGGATGAAGATGTTCGGCAAGAACAGGAGGATTCCTCCCACGCCGGCGATAATGCCATCCACGATCAGGGAGATGAGCATGGGCGCTACATTGAGCGACTCTAAACCAAACAGCACCCCGTCGGAAATAGCGTCCAATCCCAGTTGGAAATATCCTTTTAGCCAGTCGCCCACTGTGAAAGTGAGGAAGAACACCAGGGCCATAATACACAGAAAAATGGGGAAACCCAGCACCGGATGGGTAAGCAGCTGGTCAGCTTTGTCCGTGATGGCTTCCTTTTTGGATTTGTTCACCAGAACTTCCTGGATGACTTCATCAATGAAGTCGTACTTTTGATTGATGATGTCCTTTTCGTAGCTGCGGTCTAACACCTGGGGCAGATCCACAGGATAGTCTCGGGTGATTTCCTTGTCGTTCTCCAGCAGCTTAATGGCGTGCCACCGCAGATTGGTCAATTCCGGGTAACGCCGCTCCAGCTCGTCCATCAGCAGGTCGATCTTGTCCTCGATCTCGTCGCTGTACACCATCACATATTCGTCATGGTGGTCGTGGCGGTGACGCGTCTGCTCCGTGTGGTGATGATGGTGATGGCTAGTTGCTTCTGTGCCCTTGCTGTCCTTGTGATGGGCGGCTGCGTGCATCAGAATGTCCAAACCAGTCTTGCGCCGGGCGGAAACCGGAATCACCGGGATGCCCAACATCTCAGGCAGGCGGTGCAGGTCGATTTCCATGCCTCGTTTCTGGACAATGTCCATCATGTTCAGCGCCAAGATCACCGGTTTGCCCAGCTCGATGAGCTGCAAAGCCAGATACAGGTTGCGTTCCAATGCGGAAGCATCCGCTACGTCGATGATCACGTCCACATCGTCGCTGAGGATGTATTGCCGCGTCACCTGTTCCTCCATAGTGTAGGAGGTAAGGCTGTATGTACCGGGCAGGTCTACCAGCTTGTATTCGTGGTCGTGGAACTGGAATAGTCCCTCTTTCTTTTCTACGGTAACGCCCGGCCAGTTGGCCACCTTAAGATTGGCGCCGGTGTAGGCGTTAAACAGTGTGGTTTTTCCGCAGTTCGGGTTTCCCACAAACCCGATGGTCAATTCGTGTGCCATTATTTCTGACCTCCCTGGATTTGCGGAATATCGGATACCTGGATGTGGGTGGAGATCCCCCAGCCCACAGCGAACCGTGTGCCCCGTACCTTGATGATCATGGCACCCCGGTGTTTCTTTCGCATCACGGAGACCACGCTTCCTTCAATGAGCCCCAAGGCTTCCAAACGCCGTTCCAGGCTTATGGGAAGTTCCAATTTTTTCACCAGATACCGGGAACCCGCTTTCCCTTCTTGTAATGTCATAACAGGACCCCTCATTTCTCCTAAATAGATCGCCGCCGGAAAGCGGCATCAAACGTGAAGAACGATTTCACTGGTTCCTCACGGGTTTCGAGTTAGTCACCTGTAATAAACTAGCACAACAAATTGCAAAAGTCAACTTGTTAGTCTTAACTATCTGATTTTCAAAACAAGATAACCTCCAACCAAATTCCCATGAGAACCTGGCAGGTTATCCTTCCACCAGAGAAAAAAGTATGATATAATAGCTGAAAAATGTAAGGACATGGGCGGCGCGGCTAAAAACGCACTTGTGTCACGGCCATCGAGTGTGTGACCTGTCTACTGTAGGTGTGGTATACTGGAAAAGCGCCGGAAAATAGGAGGGAATCATATGATCTTAGCACTGGACGTAGGGAATACCAATATCACCGTGGGTGTGTTTGATGGGGAGACCCTTCGCTTTGTTTCGCGTATGGCGACAGACGCATCCCGAATGGAGGACCAGTACGCCATTGAGCTGCGAGATATCCTCCATCTGTACGGTGTGCGTCGGGCCAATATTACGGGAGCGGTGCTCAGCTCTGTGGTCCCAAAATTGACGGGGTATCTGTCTCACGCGGTGGAGAAACTCTTTTCCGTGACACCTCTTGTGGTGGATTATCAGGCGGTCAAGGATTTCTTTCCCATCGCCATCACCCGGCCTGAGACTACCGGTCCCGACTTGATCGCTGGATGCATGGGGGCGAAATCACGTTTTTCCTATCCCTGTATTGTGGTGGACATGGGAACTGCCACTACTCTGGCAGTGCTGGACCGTGAAGGGGTCATGGTGGGAGGAGCCATTGTTCCCGGAGTTGGGGTATCCTTGGACGCTTTGACCAGCCGTGCGGCACTGCTTTCCTCGGTGAGTCTGGATACTCCCGCTCACGTGGTGGGCCGAGATACAGCGGAGTGCCTTCAGTCCGGCGTGCTTTTCGGCGCTGCCGCTATGCTGGACGGTCTGTGCGACAGAATGGAGGAAGAACTGGGTTATCCCTGCCGGGTGATCGCTACCGGCGGACTGGCTGGGCTGGTGGTTGAGCATTGCCGCCGGAAAGTGGAATGCAGTGACACTCTGCTTTTGGATGGTCTGAAGGCGATCTACGATCAAGCGGGAAGTGAAAGAAGATCGTAAGAAACCGGTAAGGCTGCTGTATTTGTCCTGATAAGCCCAATATGATACAATAACAGAAGACGTAAAAATGCGGGCTGTACATGATAACCTCCAAGCGAGTTTGGCGGCGATGAACGCCCTATTTTGAGATAACGGAACGGTGAAACATGGAAATTATGGAAAAGAAGGCTCAGGAGCAGGCTAAAGAGGGACAGCCCTGCCAAAAGAAAAAGCGAAAAATCCCTTGGAGCATGCTCTACATTGCCGCCACCATTGTAGCGGTCCTGCTGTTTGGTCTGTTCAATCAGAAGTTTGGAGATGTATTCCATACCATCAGCAATCTGGCACCTGGTTTTTTGACGCTGGGTATTTTGATCATACTGGTGTACTTCGTCTTTGAGGGTGAGATCTTCCGGCTGCTGCTTCGCAGTCAGGGATATCAAATCAGTTTCTTTAGTGGTCAGAAAAATGCTTTGTTAGGTTTGTACTATTCGTATATCACACCCAGTTCTACGGGTGGTCAGCCTATGCAGGCGGCTTACCTTCTGCGGGATAAGATCCCTGTGGGCATTTCCACCGCGGTACTTATCATCAAGTTTGTGTGTTTTCAGTGCGGTTTCGTGGTGGTCTCTGTTGCCAGCCTGGTCGGCATGTATGGTAAGCTGCAAGCGGACAATCCCACCATCATTCCCTTTGCTATTTTGGGCATCGCTATCAACGGGTTTTCCATTCTCTTTTTCGCGTCCCTGTTTTTTAAACCCGTCTCTAAGGTGCTTTGCCACTTTGCGAAATGGTTGGTAGGCAAATTCCGTTTTTTGAGGAAACGGGAGGGCCTGGTTGAAACCATTGATCGGTTCCAGGCGGATTTCAACAGTTACACTGACGATTTCAAAGGCAAGCAGAAAAGCCTTGTGGCCGGCGTACTGCTGTCCATACCTCAGTTCATCGTGCAGATGAGCGTGATCTATTTTATTTTCCGGGCATTTGGCTATCACAATGTAGGTTATTTTGAGATTGTTGCGGTGCAGAGTCTGCTTCAGGTCTCTGTGTCCTTTATGCCCATGCCGGGAGCTTCTGGCGCCCAGGAGATCGGTTTTAGCTCCTTTTTCCAGAACTACTTTGTTAACGACGACTTGTACGCCGCTGTGATGGTGTGGCGGTTCTTCACCTATTATCTGGTTGTTATCGCTGGCGCGGTGTTCGTGGTGGCGGATCAATTCTGGTATCGGCGGAAAAAGCTAAAAGAAGCGGCTGCCTTGCCCACTGGCAGTGATGAGTGATTAATTCAAGAAAGTGATAATTCAAAAGGACGCTCCCAGCAAAGGGAACGTCCTTTTGATTACTGTTTAGCCACATCACAGCCAAGTTCGTCGATCTTTTCCCGCAGCTTGAGATAATCCTCGAAAGCAGCAGGTTTTTGGGCGGGATTGCGCAGCAGAGCGGCAGGGTGGAGGGTGGCCATCATCAGGATGCCGCCCTTCTCAAAGAAAATGCCGTGCTCCTTGGTGATCTTCAGGTCCGGTTTGATGAGCTTCTGTCCTGCGATGCGTCCTAGACATACCAGGATCTTGGGTCGGAGCAGGGCGAACTGGTTCCGGAGATATCCGATGCATGCCTCCTGTTCTTCCGGCAGGGGATCTCGGTTTTGGGGAGGCCGGCATTTGACGATGTTTGTGATATAGATGTTAGTATTTCGGTCCAGGTCAACGGCGGCCAGCATTTTGTCCAGCAGCTGTCCGCCCCGGCCCACAAAGGGTTCCCCTTGCAGGTCCTCGTTTTCTCCTGGGCCTTCTCCCACAAACATCACCTTAGCCTTGGGATTTCCCACCCCAAACACCACATGGTGCCGTGTTTCACACAGGGAGCATTTTTGGCAGGCCAGACAGGTTTCCTCCAATTCATTCCAATGATTGATCATACAGCGTTCTCCTCGGGCATGTTTTTCTTCATTCTAACATAGGCGAAAGGGCTTGTAAATTCCCATTGAAATTTTCCCCGACCGGTAGTACAATAATGGTGTAACCTGTCGATGTATATTAAAGGAGGAACTTCCCGTGAAAGTAATGGTAGAAACTTCCGCCCATCATGTCCATGTCTCTGAGCAGGATCTGGAGACTTTGTTCGGCAAAGGCGCCACTCTCACCAACAAGAAAGACCTTTCCCAGCCTGGCCAGTTTGCCTGTGAGGAAAAGGTGGAAGTGGTTGGCCCCAAGGGCGTTATGAAAATGTCCATCCTTGGACCCACTCGTCCCGAAACTCAGGTCGAGATCTCCCTCACCGACGCCCGCAAGCTGGGCATCACTGCTCCCATCCGTGAGTCCGGCGACCTGGACGGCACCCCCGGATGCACCCTTCGCGGCCCTGCCGGTGAAGTGACCATCGAAAAGGGTGTTATTGCTGCCAAGCGTCACATCCACTTCAATCCCGACGAGGCCAAAGAGGCTGGTGTTGTGGACAAGCAGGTGGTCTCCGTTAAAGTTGACTACAATGGCCGCAGCCTGATCTTCGGCGACGTGGTTTGCCGCGTGAGCCCCAAGTATGCCCTGGCAATGCACGTGGATACTGACGAGTCCAACGCTGCTGCTCTGCCCGGTACTGTGGACGGCGAGATCATTCTGTAAAAACCAACATACAAAAAGCCAGACACGGTGAAGCTGCTGTGTCCGGCTTTTTTCTTTACCTAAAGAAGGAGGAGAACTCATGGAAGAAGTGTATCGATTTCTCAAGGAGTGCGGCATCTATTATCTGGCCACTGTGGAGGGCGATCAGCCCAGGGTACGACCTTTTGGCACCATCGATTTGTTTGACGGGCACCTGACCATCCAGACCGGAAAGGTGAAAGAGGTGTCCAAGCAGATGCTGGCCAATCCTAGAATCGAAATCTGTGCTTTCCAGAAAGGCCGTTGGCTGCGGCTGGCTGCCCATGCGGTGGAGGATCCCCGTCTGGAAGCCCAGGAGCACATGCTGGAGGCCTATCCCAGCCTGAAAAGAAATTATCAGGCCGGGGACGGGAATACCCAGATCTTCGCCCTGACCAACGTCACCGCCACCTTTTCCTCCTTTACGGAGGAGCCTCGTGTGGTGACCTTCTAAAAGAGCAAAAGCCCCTTCCGCAAACTTGGTAGTTTTGCGGAGAGGCTTTTTTTAGTTTATAGACTGATACCAGGTAGGGACAGGATTACGCATGTAATCATACCATTCCAACACTTCTGCTGCTTGTTTTCTCATGGTAGCTATTTCCTGATCCCCAAAGGGAATGGCCCATGGCAGGGAACCCAAAGCGTTGTTGGAAATGTACAGTGCCAGCAGTTTCCAAAATTCCAGAGGAGGGTTTCCTTCAAAGTAGCCGTTTACCATTCCAGACGCGAAAGCAGGGGAGAGCTGAGCGCACCAAACAATTCGGTTGAACTCTTCCCAGGGATCTCCGAAATCGGGCCGGTCAAAGTCGATGACATAGAGCTTCCCTTTCCGGATCATCATGTTGCCTACATGAAAATCTCCATGCTGGCAGCACTGGGGGCGTCCCTGGAGCAAGTGTCGGTTTTCCAGTAGATAGCTGATAAACAGATCCCCTTTTTCGTATTGCAGGGGACAGCTGCGGTACATCTTGATCTTACGATCGATCTTTTCGCCGAAGCGCTCCTCCCATGGCGTTAGAGGTGGGGAACAGGGGATGTTGTGGAGGCGCTTAGCGATTTCTCCACCTTGAAGTCCTAAGCGGTACTGCTCAGTTTGGGTGAGCGAGGGAAGAACTTGCTCCGCCATGTCTCCGGGCAGCCATTCTTCCAACCACAGAAGTTGTTCCCCTTCTTTAGATAACTCCAAAGGCCGACTCACAGGCAAGCCGTTTTCCGCGGCCTGTTTCTGGAAGGAAAAGGCCTGTCTCAGTTTCTCCTCTCGTGCTAAGGGGCAAATTCTCAGGAAATAACACCTTCCTTCTGGGTCCCAAGCCCGGTATTTTTTATCTCCGGACCATCCGTACTCTACAGGTTCCAGTTTGGCGAATTCCATTAAGTTCCCTCCTTATCAAAAACTGCCGGAGCATTGGCCCCGGCAGTATTTTTTAGTTTTTGCTGAATTCCGACAGCAGCAAGCCTTCGTTGTGTTCCAACGCCCAGTTGATACTCCACTGGTTGGAGAACAGCAGCAGGTAGCGGCCCTTCATGTCCTGAACCTTTTTGGTGTCAGAGGTGAGATTCAAGGTTTTTAGGTCGATCTCCTCGTTGTCGATCCAACGGATATAGGAGAAAGGCAGAGTCTGCATGGTGATGTCCACATTGTACTCGTTCTCCATCCGGTACTTGAACACGTCGAACTGCAGGCTTCCCACCACGCCCACGATGATTTCCTCCATACCGGAGGCGATCTCCTGGAAGATCTGAATAGCGCCTTCCTGGGCGATCTGGGTGGCGCCCTTGACGAACTGTTTCCGCTTCATGGTGTCCTTTTGCCGCACTAGACTGAACAGTTCGGGGGCGAAAGTGGGGATGCCTTCAAAGCGAACCTTTTTCCCAGGAGCGCACAGAGTGTCGCCGATGGAGAACACGCCGGGATCGAACACACCGATAATGTCTCCCGCGTAGGCTTCCTCGATGATCTCCCGGCTCTGAGCCATCAGCTGCTGAGGCTGAGACAGCTTCATCTTACGGCCGCCCTGAACGTGTTCCACTTCCATGCCCTTCTCGAATTTGCCGCTGCAAATGCGGATAAAGGCGATACGGTCCCGGTGAGCTTTATTCATGTTGGCCTGGATCTTAAACACGAACGCAGAAAAGTTGGGATCGAAGGGGTCCACCACACCCTGGGCGGTGTTCCGGGACAGGGGAGGAGTAGTCAGTTTTAAGAAGCTCTCAAGGAAAGGCTCCACACCGAAGTTGGTCAGCGCCGAACCGAAGAACACGGGAGACAGCTTTCCGTGACGGACCTTTTCCAGGTCAAAATCGTAACCCGCGCCATCGATTAACTCCACGTCGTCTTGGAGAGTGTTGTACAGGTATTCTCCCACGGCGTCCTTCAAGCCGGGATCATCCAGGGAGAAATCACGTTCCCGAGCCTCTTTCCGACCGGCGTTGTCTCCGTCGGGCTCGAATTGTAGCACCTGACGCCGCTCCCGGTCGTACACGCCTTTAAAGTCAACACCAGAGCCGATAGGCCAGTTCATGGGGTAGGTGCCGATGCCCAACTCCTTCTCGATCTCGTCCAACAGATCGTAGGGGCTGCGGGAGTCACGGTCCATTTTATTGATAAAGGTGAAGATGGGAATATCCCGCATGACGCACACCTTGAACAGCTTTCGGGTCTGGGCCTCAACACCCTTGGAAGCGTCGATAACCATCACCGCGGAGTCGGCTGCCATCAGGGTACGGTAGGTGTCCTCGGAGAAGTCCTGGTGGCCAGGGGTGTCCAGAATGTTGATGCAGAAACCATCGTACTGGAACTGCATCACAGAGGAGGTGACGGAGATACCACGCTGCTTCTCAATCTCCATCCAGTCAGAGACGGCGTGGCGGGAGTTGCGCTTTCCCTTCACCATGCCCGCCAAAGTGATAGCCCCACCGTACAGCAGGAATTTTTCCGTCAAGGTAGTCTTACCGGCGTCGGGGTGAGAGATGATCGCAAAGGTTCTCCGGCGCTGGATCTCATTTTTCAAATCAGGCAAAACAAGCCATCCTTTCTCAAAGTGAAATATGATGTAATATGGGGTAGACAGCGGGCTTTACATGGGAATTCCCTCGCTTTTGAAAAATTGGTCCAAAACTAAAATATTATATCATGGAGGATTGCAAAACGCAAGATTCTTCCTGGTTTTCAGCCGTTAAAAGGTCTGCATAGAGACGAGTTCTCCCGCGTATGTTTCCGTAAAAGGGGGGCGGGTCTGTGTACCTGATCTTTTTGGGGGCGTACGTGCTGTTAGCGGTGGGGACGGCCCTTCTGGCCGTTTTTATCCGGCGAAGGTAGGGTGGGCGTGAAAAAGCTCGGGCAGTGTTTCTGTCCGAGCTTTTTTTCTTGAGTGTTTTAAAACAGGAAAAATCCTCCCTGGCGGACGATCTGACCGATAAAGGCGATAACAATGCCCAACAGGGCGCCGCAGATCACCTCAATGACCCGGTGGCCCAAGGACTCATTCAGTCGGGGAATCAAGTCGTTGAGACGCTTTTTACCCTCTTCTTTGTCGTCGTTTTCCAGGTACTCCACGATCTGGTTGATGGCTTTGGCGTGAAGCCCAGCCGCCCAGCGGACTCCTGTGGCGTCATACATGACGATAAGGGACAGAATAAAGGCCAGCGCAAATACAGGTGACTGGAAGCCATAGAGGAAATAGGAGGTCAGAACTACCGAACAGCAGACCGCAGAGTGAGAACTGGGCATACCGCCGGCTCCTGCCAGGCGCTGCCGGTTGAAAGAGCGGTGCTTGATGGCATCAATAACGGTTTTGATTAGCTGGGCGCAAAGCCAGGATAGCACGCCAGCGTTGATGAGGGGATTGGAAAATAAAATCGAAAGATCCATACACAGTTCCGCCTTACCGCAGTTTGCCCTGGAGAAAGCCCACCGCTTTTCATATCTGCCTTAATGATACCGTATCCCAATAGGAGTGTCAACTGAAATCAGCGCTGGGTAAGGCAAAAAGTTAGTGCCCTTGAAATCACCGGTTTACTGTGATAAACTTTGTAAGGATCAACAAACAAAAGGGAGGCGATGGCATGGCGGCGCCCAGTCGCAATTATTCCAAAGAACTGGAACGACTGATCCAGCAGCTAGAGCAGGAGGGACGTGTCCCCCGATTGCTGCTTCACGTTTGCTGCGCGCCCTGTTCCAGTGCTGTATTGGAGTATCTCACACAGTATTTTTCCATTACACTGCTTTATTATAACCCTAACATCGCACCCTATGAGGAATACCAAAAGCGGGAAGCGGAGTTGAGAAGACTGGTGTCCCAGATGGAGATGGTCCATCCGGTGGAACTGCTTCCCTGCGATTACGACGGACAGGCTTTTGTGGAGGCCGCTCGAGGACTGGAAAAAGAACCGGAGGGCGGTAAGCGCTGCGAGGAGTGCTTCCGGCTGCGTCTGAGGTATGCCGCCAGAGAGGCCGCCCGCCTAGGTTTTGACTATTACACCACCACGCTGTCTATATCTCCTTTGAAAAACGCCCCCTTGCTGAACCGGCTGGGGGAGGAGATCGGAGCGGAATTCGGCGTGGCTCATTTGCCTTCGGATTTCAAAAAGAAAAACGGTTACAAGCGCTCTGTGGAGCTTTCTAAGGAATACAGTTTGTACCGCCAGGATTATTGCGGCTGTGTCTTTTCCAAGGCGCAGCGCCAGCGGGAAAAAGAAGAAAGGAAGGATCAGTAAGTGTCAGTGTTGCACAATGGCGTCACCTACCGGGCAGCGGACGCCCATGCCCATATCTATCCCGGAAAGATCGCGGAAAAGGCTACCGGCTCTGTGGGGGATTTTTATGACATCCCCATGCAGCATGTGGGGCTGCCCCATGTGCTGGCCCAGCAGGGTGGAGAAGCGGGTATCGACCGTTTCCTGGTGTGTTCTGTGGCAACAAAGGTGGAGCAGGTCCGTTCCATCAATCAGTTCATCCAAGAGAAATGCGAGAAATATCCCCAATTTCTGGGGCTGGCAGCTTGGCATCAGGACGTGGAGGACATCCAGGGAGAAATGGACGACATCCAGCGCCGTGGCCTTCACGGCATCAAACTCCACCCGGATTTCCAGCGCTTCTTCATCGACGACCCCAAAATGCTTCCTGTCTATGAGGAGGCCAACCGCCGGGGACTGCCCATCCTGTTCCACACCGGGGACAGGCGCACGGATTTCTCTACGCCCCGCCGGCTGATGAACGTTATTGAGAAAATTCCCGACTTCACCTGCATAGCCGCTCATCTGGGGGGATACAGCGAGTGGGAAGACGCCCGCCGGGAGCTTTCCGGAACCAATGTGTACATCGACACTTCCAGCTCTTTGTTTATGGTTACTCCGGAGCAGGCGCGGAAGAGCATCGAGCATTTTGGAGTGGACCATACTATGTTCGGCACGGATTTCCCCATGTGGAACCCCACTGAGGAGTTGGAGCGGTTCTTCGCCCTGGGATATGGGGAAGAGGACAATCGGAAAATGCTTTACGACAACTTTGCCCGGCTATTCCACTTGACCGATTGAGATGGATCAAGTTCGTTTTTTAGAGGCGTGCCGCTGGGCAACCTCGGAGGAAGCAGTCCGACAGGGGATTGGTACCTTGGGGGAAAAGACATTGCACAGCGCTGTGAAATATTATTTCCAGCCGGACCCAGCAAAGCGGGAAGTGAAGCTGGGCCCCTACTGGGCTGACGCCGTAGGCGAGGAAGGGATCATAGAGATCCAGACCAGGTCCTTGGGGAGGCTCCGTTCCAAGCTGGAATACTTTCTGCCTCAGCAGCCGGTGACGGTGGTGCATCCTGTGGCCGCGAAAAAGACAGTGGTTTGGATCACAGAGGAAGGAGAGACCACCCCACCCCGAAAAAGTCCTCTAAAGCCCACCGCCGGACAAGTCCTTTGGGAGCTTTACCCGTTGCGAGATCTGCTTTCCCATCCTAATTTGCGGCTGTGTGTGCTGTTGTTGGAGGTGGAGGAATATCGGTTGTTAAACGGCTGGAGCAGAGATAAAAAACGTGGCGCTACCCGGTTCGACAGGATGCCTGTATCCCTGCTGGGAGAGGTTTGGGTCCGGGAGCCGAAAGAGTACAGCCACCTTTTGCCGGAGGGACTGCCGGGTCTTTTTACTTCCCGGGAACTGGGGAAAGCCGTGGGGCTGTCCCCGAAAAAAGCCACAGTGGCTGCCAATGTGCTGCGGAAATTAGGGGCGATCCGCCAAGAGGGTAAAAAGGGGAACGCCTATTTGTATACGGTCTCGGAACCAGGCACTGGGCCGGTTGCCGAAACTGACACAACGTCGATTTGAGGACGTTTGAAAAAGGAGATCAAGATTTATGACATTCTATCTGAAGGTAGTGTGGCAGGCGGTAATGGTGTTTCCGTTCGCCGCGGCTGTGATCGCGCTGCCTTTTCTCATTCATCATTACAGGAAATACGGCAGCATGACCTTCGCTCGTTTTTTCCTAGCTTATTCTTTTGTGCTCTATGGACTTTGCGCCTACTTTCTGGTGATCCTGCCCCTGCCCAGAAGGGAAGCGGTAGCTCAAATGACAGGCTCCAGCACCCAGCTGATCCCTTTCAGCTTTTTTCGGGATCTGCATAAAGAGACTGGATTCCTGTTAGATGATCCGTCCACCTATCTGCCCGCTCTACTCAGCACCTTCACACTGCAATTCTTATTCAATATAGCGTTGCTGGTTCCTTTGGGGTTTTATTTGCGGTATTATTTCCGCAGGAAGATGCTGTCCGCTGTGCTTATCTCTCTTGGAGTCAGTCTGTTCTTTGAGTTTACCCAGCTTTCGGGGCTGTATGGCTTCTATCCCAGAGCCTACCGTCTGTTTGATGTGGACGACCTCCTGTGCAATACTCTGGGAGGCTTCTTAGGATATGTGCTTACTGGACCGCTGATGAAAATCCTTCCAGATCGGGATAAGATCGACGAACGCTCCTACCAAAAAGGGGAGCGGGTTACATTTACCCGACGGGGACTCTCTTATCTGGTGGACCTGTTTTTCTGGTCGATCCTTTACGTTGTGACTTCCAGATTCGTCTCTTGGCAGGCACTTGCGTTTGGTCTTTCCTACCTGCTTTATTTCGGCTTGTTTCAATGGGCATGCGGTGGGAAAAGTTTGGGAAAACGCCTTACAAAGATTTGCGTAGTCAATCAGGACGGCACACGGGTGCTCCTCTGGCGTTGTCTGCTGCGCTATGGGTTGTTGGTGGTATTTCTTGAGGCATATTGGGCTGTGGCCTGGCTGTTTTCTCTCACCTCGTCCCTGGCGTTTGGTTCAGAGTTTTTGTCCCTTTTTCTGGTGAGTCTTTGGTTTCTTGCCGGTGTCTTCGTTCTGCTGTTGGAAACGGTGATGAACCGATCTTCCCAGACTGGAAGAGATTACCTGTACGGCAGGCTTTCCGGTACTCGCCTTGCCAGCACCGTGCTGCGCCAACCGGAACCGATTCCTCCAGCTCAACCGTAAATAAAGAAAGGATGGTTTTATGGAACGCCAACTGGAGCTTCAGAAATTCCACTATTTTGATGAAGGCAACACCTATGCCGGTCAAAAAACCAAGGATCCTGATCGGGGTGCGCTGCTTCGTTATTTGGTGACTCCCGATAAAGAGGCTGCTCTGATACGGGCTTATTGCTGGACAGAGGACCTTTGTTTTGACCGAGCCCAAAACAAGCAGGAAAAAGAGTACCCCCTTACCGAAGAAGGACTGGACAAGGCCGTGGAATGGTTGGAGGGGGAATATCAGGCACTGTGATGAAAGCTGCAAAAGGCAGTTGACAAAAGTTGGTTCATTAGGTATCATAGTAAAGCGTTTTAGCACATATCCGGCAGGAAGCCGGACCAGGCGCCCAAGGTGCCGGCTGTTATGCATAAGATCTATGAATTTAACTTAACTTAGCCAAAAGATACCAGGAAGGTGTCTGCTTTTCGTGAGGAAAAGCGGACGCCTTCTTTTTTTTACGAAAGGAGCAATGGAAGGATGAAATGGAAAAAGGGTTTCGCGCTGCTGCTTGCGGGAGCGCTCCTGATGGGAGTGTTTTCAGGTTGCGGACAAAGCCAAGAGGGTAGTTCGGGGGAAAGTCTCGTATCCGTTAAGGAAGAGAGCTCCACAGTATCCCAGGAGGAAAAGACCTCCGTGGTCATCGCCATGGGCCCCACCTCCGAACCGGAAGCCGGTTTTGACCCTGCCTACGGTTGGGGTGCGGGAGAGCATGTCCACGAGCCGCTGATCCAAAGCACGCTGACTGTCACCAACACAGACCTGACCATAGGTTATGACCTGGCTACCGGGTATTCCGTCAGTGAGGACGGCCTCACCTGGACAGTGACCATCCGGGATGACGTCTTCTTTACCGATGGCGAACCTCTTACAGCGTCGGATGTGGCCTTCACTTATAACACGGTGAAAGCATCCAGCTCGGTCAACGATTTCACCATGCTAGATTACGCTGAGGCCACCAATGACACCACGGTGGTATTCCACATGACCAGGGCTTTTTCCATTTGGCCTTATACCATGGCCATTGTGGGGATTGTCCCGGAGCATGCCTACGACAGTGCCACGTATGGTTCCAACCCCATCGGCTCGGGGCGCTACATTTTGAAGCAGTGGGACCGGGGCCAGCAGGTGATTTTGGAGGCCAACCCCGACTACTACGGGGAAGCGCCAAAAATGGAGCGGGTAACCATCCTATTTATGGAGGAGGACGCGGCTTTTCTAGCCGCTCAAGCCGGCCAAGTGGATGTGGCCTATACCTCTGCCACTTATTCCAATGAGTCGGTAGCCGGCTATACCCTGGAAGCCTATGACAGCGTAGATAACCGAGGAATCAACCTTCCCACGGTGGCAGCTGGAGAGACCAACGAAAACGGTGTGGCGATCGGCAACGATTTTACCAGTGATGTGCTGGTGCGCCGAGCCATCAATATGGGCGTGGACCGTCAGGAAATGATCAACAATGTGCTCAACGGCTACGGTTCCCCGGCGTACAGCGTTTGTGACCAGATGCCCTGGTACAATTCAGCTTCTGAGGTAGAGTACGATCCGGAAGGGGCTGCGGCTCTGCTGGATGAGGCCGGCTGGCTCATGGGAGAGGACGGTGTCCGTGAAAAGGATGGTGTGAAAGCGGAACTGACTCTCCTCTATTCCAACGGAGATTCTGTCCGTCAGGCACTCACCGCTGATCTGGTGAACCAGCTGGGAGAGCTGGGCATTTCCTGCACCATGGAGGGAGTTGGATGGGACACTGCCTATGACCGTGCCTTTTCCACGCCACTTATGTGGGGCTGGGGAGCCCACACGCCCATGGAGCTGTACAACATTTACCACACTATGGAGGATACAGGACTGGCCCAGTACTCTCCCTATGCCAACGAGACCGTGGACCAGCTCATGGACGAAGCCCTGGCTTGCGGCGACTTGGAGGAGTCTTACCAGCTCTGGCAGCAGGCTCAGTGGAATGGTTCCACTGGCGTTACCCAGGAGGGGGACATTCCCTGGGTGTGGCTGGTGAACATCGACCATCTGTACTGGGTCAGGGAAGGACTTCAGGTAGCCCAGCAGAAGATCCATCCCCACGGTCACGGCTGGTCCTTGGTCAATAATGTGGACCAGTGGTCCTGGTCTTGAAGGAAAGGGTGACACCATGACACGATCCCTGCTATTCGCGGGAAAAAAATTCTTGCGTGCGTTGCTGCTCCTAGTGGGTGTGAGCTTGGCCGCATTTTTGCTGCTGTGTGCCTCTCCGCTAGATCCCCTGCAAACTAACGTGGGTCAGGTAGCGCTGGGTTCCATGAGCCAGGAACAAGTGGCCCAGCTGGAGGCCTACTGGGGGGTGGATCAGCCTCCTGTAGAGCGGTACCTGGGGTGGCTTGGCGGCGTGGTCCACGGAGATTTTGGAACTTCTTTGCTTTACCGTCAGC
>ULMJ01032721.1_pt1 | contig 16399 bp, 22 predicted proteins | sample 1951641 | NCBI WGS metagenome assembly ULMJ01 (sample SAMEA4835550, study PRJEB28245) | human gut metagenome | biome: gut microbiome; material: fecal sample | place: Denmark | collected 2008 | reverse complement strand
GCCCTTGCCCGGCATGCGCTTAGGGTCAGCTCCGCGCGCGAACCCCTCGATTTCCTGAACGGCGTGCTGAATTTCGTGAATAAGAGTCGAGCGAGTCGAATTGGCAAAGACTCCGGCATCAAGGCCAAGACGCATTGTCATTGTTCCGAGCGAAAGATAACCACGGGTTCCTTTTGGCAGTTTGCCGAACTCGACTGTCATCTTTCGCAATTGAGGATATGCCTTGAAGAGATCCGGAGCATCGACAAGCTTATCGAGCGTTGTAGTCAATACGTCGCTCTCGTGTGCGCTATCTATGGCAGCTTCGTGGCTTTTACCCTCCTCAATCGAGGCATTTATGCCCTCGTCCGAATATGCCCAATCATCTTTCTTGTCACGGATTGCCTTCTCGCGATCGCGTAACATTCGGAAGCCGTCTTCTCGAATCTTGATATCTGGAATTTCATAACGCCATTTGCCGTCGGCTCCGCGTTCCCATCCGGTTGCCAAACGAATTTCTTTTGGCGTTTTCCCGGAATATTCCATCTGCAACGCGACATTTCTGTTGTTTGTGCGCGACCAATTCTCGTCAGCTTGATCCATGACGCTGACACCATATTCGCCAATGATTTGGTTGTATTCCCGAGGCTCATAGTACACACCACCTTCCGCGCGGGAAGCGTCGTCCACCGAATCAAAGAATCCTTTTCCGTCTTGGCGAATGTAGGACTTGTCACCGCCAAGCAATTGGGATAAACTAACGGTACGGTCGTTGGGGCCATTCTCGGTGACATTGCGGACTTGTCGGTTGTCCGCGGCCGCAATCCCCTCGACGTAAGAAACCCCGCCCTCCGATTGGGTTATCCCAACGGGCGGGTTTTCCATTTTATAGATTTCGATGCCGTCAATGGTATGGATTGTCGTCCGTTCGTTTCGCGGTTCAATAACATCCTTTACAAGTAATTGAATCCGCCACAATCCTCCGTCCATTTCAACTGGAAGGGCGAAAATGTGAACCCCTTGAACCTTCGGATTTTTGTGAAGAACCTCTGCATGATTTTCAACTAAGACAGCGTTTTCTGCGATTGCGTCTATTTTGTTAGCCACCAAACTGAATACACGCTCTTTCCATCCGTTCTTTTTTCCGGCAGCCTTCTTCATATCGCTGCGGGAGGCAGTGAGAACAAATCCGCTGTCTTTGTTTTTCACGCCGTCCTTTAGAATGGCCGTCGTATAAGCAATCGCATCTTTTCTTCCAAGCGGAGCTTCTGTAATTTTCAAGACAGGTATCTGCTCTTCTGCATTTCGCTTCGGAGACGGCCCCATATGCCACTCACTGCCCTGCGTAATCGGCATGGCATATTCTTCTGGCACCGCGAACGCCTTTCTGTCATCAGTCCAGACGAGTTTCGTAGCCATATCATCAACTTGGTCCGGTGCGATATGGGCCATTCGAGCATACGAAACTGCAGCGGCCGCGTTGAGTTTCGCTTGTGATTCAATCTCTTCTTGAGAGAATTTTCCACCGGCTTCCAAGTCTGACTTGTAGCGCTCATAAACACGTTGGTGCGCACGGTCGTACTTAACATCAACCGGATTACGCCAAAAGACGGTTCCCATAAATGCGCCCACGCCGGCTGAGACAAGCATATCGACCATGTTCAGCTCATACTGCTTGGCAAGCTCCGTGTAATCCTGATGATCCAGAACGTAGGAAATGGTTGAGAGCTCGGCATAGTTCAGGGCTACGTTACTGCCGGCACCGTACATGGCTGACCAAGTACGGCTGCTGCCTAAGAACGGAGGAATTGCTGCGCCAATTGTGTTGAGAAGGCCAGAAACAGCGCCTGCTTTAAATGCCGTATCCTCATCCACCCCTTCTGCCACAAGGCGATTTCGTTCCGAAATGCCTATATCAGTACCGAACAAGGCTGAGCCGACGGCAATGGACGTCTTGCGAAGTTTCTCTGCTGCGCCGACTCCTTTAATCGCGAGGCCTGCCGCTCCACCTACTCCGGTCGTGAGCACTCCCAATTCGGCAAGCATCCCTACGAGGCCATGAATAACCTGCGTTGCCTTGCCCATAGTTTCCGGATTCGCGCCAAAATTCGCACGATTCCACTTGTCCAAATCGAGAGATGCCTGCTCCATCTGCTTTAAGAAGTCATCACGCACCCACGGCATCGCTTTTGACGCCACCATGAGAGCACCAGAACCCATCCGGACCAAGGCGTTAGGAATCGGATACAGAATTCCCTTCGCAAGCCCGTCGAATGCACCGACGGACTTCGGGGCCAATTGAATTGTTGGATTGTCGTAAACCTTGTCTTTCAGGTTAAGAGCCACGCCTTCTTCATTCTGCGCGAAATAAAGCTTTAAGCGTTTGGCCTGCTCCGGCGTCAATTTGTGCTGAGGCGTATAGACATCAACGTTTCCGTTTCTGCTCCAAATTCCGCCCTGATAGCCGTCTTTGCCGTTGTAAATCGACTCGGTGCTAAACGTCGGGTGATTCGGCTTTTTGTACTTATCACCTAAATGCCCGCGTTCGTCTTCGCTCATCGTTCCCGATTGGAGTTCTTTCCAAGCGCCGCGCAGGTCGTAATTAAAAACGTCCTTTTCTCGCCCCTGTCCTTTTGCCCACGCCTGATAGGCAGATTCTTCATCCGGAGTAAGCTGCGTGTTGTATTGCCCGGACATATCATCCGGCAAAGTCAGCGGACGTTCGCCCTTTCCGTAGAAATTGTCAAAAGAGGCATCAATTTCTTCTTTTGAGAGAGTCGGTCGGTTTTCAATCGGATTAAAAACCTGCTCAAGAAACATAGACTATCCCCTAAAAATGATTACTTTTTTTCTTTGGAAGGCGCACTGAGGGTAAATGTGAAAAGATTGCCCTTGTCCGTATAGACAGGAATGCCCGAAGATTGGACGCTGTAAAGAACCGAGCCGTCAGGATTAATCTTCTCTGTCTTCAAATCGAAATCATGCAAAGCGTCGGCCATTTGATCACGTGTGAGCGGTTTCCCCATCCACTGATAGTTCGTGCCCTTGGTGCGAATCTGATAAGCCTTTTTATTCAACAGCGTGCCGAAATCATCGCCAAAGGTAGTTGAGCCCTCGACGCCCCGAGGGAGCACAATCTTGCGATGGTTGTAGGAAAAGACCTCGCCGCCGAGGGCTGTCTTAACAGCAGCTGCGGGGTCATGCGATACCCCGGCAAGACTCTGGTAAGCCCAAACACCCTTGGCCATCTTGCGCGTCATTTCGGCTGCGTCCGGAGAATCAAATACGCCCTTAATGCCGTCTTCTGGCTCGTCGCCAATTGTGTTCGCAATAGATGCATCTGTGCCTTCGACTTTGGCCGTGTCAATCTTCACTCGGCCTGTGTCAATCGCATCTAACCCGCGCAGATACATTTCGCCCGGAGCAATCTCCCCAGGAGTCATATCCATCCCGGCCATTGCGATGGCGTAAACCTCGCTGCTTTTTGTCATTTGGTCTGAGACAATACGCAGTCCATCACTACCGATAGCTTCGGCAATCGTCGTGAGCAATCCGACCCGCTGGTCAATTGTCGATGAATCCAAAACCTTCACAAGGCCGTCAAGTTCCGTTTTGGAGAACAAGCGCTGATTCGCGCCCCAGGCCTTACTGACCTCGTTGGCTTTCTCAACACGGTTCTGCAGCTGAGAAACGAGCTTGCCTGTGTTACCGAAGTCAAGCGGTTCGTAGCCGTACTGGCCGCCCATCACTGCAAAGGCAACTGGGTCCTCGCGTCGCTTCTTAGAAAGCTGTGAGTAGGCGGTTACACGCGCATCGTAGAGTTTCTTTCGTTCTGCAAAGTCACTTGCTCCGGGTACAGGCTTAGCACTTGCGACGTCTGATGCAATTTCCTCATCCGCCATTCCTGCGTAGTCGTGCACGGCCTTGGTCGTCTCTGCACTGCGTTCGTAGCTTTCAAAGAGTTCGGTGCCCTTGGCCTCGCCATAGGCGGCAACAAACTGCTCCTTAGACGGACCGCCATTTTTCAAATACCCATAGGTCGCAATCTCAGAGAGGGCATCCTTGGTTGCAACACCGAGCTCGTTCTGGGCCGATGTTCTCTTCTGGGACGCATAGGCATGAGCCGATTGCCAAAGAGAAATGCGCTGAACAGTGGTAAGCCCGTCAACAACAGGAATTCCTGTCCGAGCGCCGGGCTTGGTCATTTCCCGGATAAAGTCTTTCTTGTCCAGAATTGAATCGCCGTACTTATCCGAGAGCGCAAGCCCAAGCTGTGGGGCGGCAGTTCTAAAAAGCTCGCTGCTTAGTTTGGAGCGAATCTCAGGCGAGATGCTTTTCTGATTCGTTTGGAAGTCGGACAAGGCTCCGACAGGGTTGTCCTGTGCCCATGTTGTGTAGCGACTCGCTTCCGCAAGGTCGTGATACTGTGATTTAAGTGCAGAAGTCTGCTTGGCATCGTATCCACGCAAAGATGCGATGTAATCCACTTCCGCATCGATGCTTGCCTTAGTCTTGGCCAAATAGTCACGGCTTGTCGGATTGTCGGCCGCGCTTCGGATAAGCCCTTGAATGCGCGCCTCGGACGAAGAAAGGTGCCATGCCTGTTCTTGATTGTTTCGCCACTGAAGCATACGAGTTTGAGCTGAGGCCAAACGATCATTGATTCGTGACTGCAGAGACTCACGCGCCCAGGGAGACAGGCCATCAAGAAGCTTTTGCGATTCTTTCTTTAGGACTTCAATTGAACCGTTGAATGTATCGACAGAGTTTTTGCCCTGGGTTGCAAAGAACCCATTCGGAATCTGCCTGTAGATGCCATCGTCGTTTGTTTCTTGAGCGTCGACCTGTGCTGAGTTGTCTGGCATCGGCACGGCATTGTTCGGAACGTCTTTGTAGATTCCGTCGTCATCTGAGCCACCGGCGGGGCTCTGCTCATCACCACCCTGACCGTAAAGAATTCGGCGCTCAATATCCAAATACTTGAGTTCGGCTTCGTCCGCCTCTGCCTTCACGTTGCGATTCGCGATGATTTCAGCTGCCTTGCTTGCGGTTTTACCAAACTCAACAATCGGCTTGATTGCCTCTTGATAGTTCTTTTCGTAGTCGTAGGTAGGACGGGGGATGCGGATTTCCGAAGAACCCATTCCGGTTTGTGCATTGTCGCGTTCGGTTGCTACACCGCCCTGAAACATCGGAACAATCGGCATTTACTTACCTCCGCCTAAAACCCCATTGAGTTTCACATTTTTGTATTCAATCGGCGCGGCTTTCTGCGTACCGTCACCGAAGACGCCCAGGGCTGTGTAGCCCAGATACTGATTGGCAACCTGCGAAGCGGCTCCCAGAACACTTGCGCCGAAATTTCTCCAAACACTTTGCTTGTTGGCCTGCGCCATGTAAGCCTCGCCCTCGTATCCAGCTGCTTTCATGCGATAGCCCCACGCCTGGCGCGTCGCGTTCTGGCGCATCGTGATTGTGTCCATTTCTTTAATGAGGTCAGTAGATGCTTGAATTTCGGCTGCCGAACCCGTGCCGACGGCAATGCCGTTCGCGGCCAAAGTCGCACGCTGTTTGCCCTTGACCTGACCTGCGGCCATGGTTTTCCGGACAATGTCCTTTTCGGCGGACCGAAACACAGCCTGGGCTTGCTGTTCCATCATCTGGGCATTCAAGCGAGCGATGTTCGCTTGACTCTGAGCAATCGCATTTGAATAGCGAGTTGCCCCAATGGAGCCGAAAGCCGAAACGAGTCCCGAAACCGCTGTGGACGCAAGGCTAATGTACCCCGCGCCCGCCGGAGTCAAAGTGCTGTCACCTGCCATATTTACGCCACTCCTGCCTGTTGAGCCATCCCCTTCACTAATGCACCCGCCATGTTCGAATCGTCAGCCGGCACACGTCCGAGCTTGGATAGATTGTCCGCAGCCTGCGCCTGCTGTTGTGCCATGGCCTGCTGTTGCTGCGCCTGTTGCTGCTTCTCAATCTCTGCCTTGGCTTGGTCCGTCGGCACAATGATTGACGGCGCGACACTGTAGTAGTCCGCGTATTCGTCAACCGCCTCAAACGGGTCGAGCTTAGAAAGCACCTCGGGCTTAAACTGCGCAATCTGCCCGATGCGCTGTAGAAATTGGTCCAGACTGTTCGCACGTAGCGAATGTTGTGCTCGGCTTAACATGGACATGTATCGGACCTGGAGGGTCTGTCCTGCCAATTCTTGCGGAGGCGGAGGCATCTGACCGGCGCGGGAGAGGATGTTGAACGCACGCTCAATCAGGCATTTCAGCACTTCGTTGTTGAATCTGGACAGAACAGGCCCTAAAAGCATTAACTTTTCTTCGTTGCGACGCGCGACCTCCTCGGCTGTCATCTGATGCTTGTTCGCCTGACTGATCATCAGGAACATGTCAACGTAGAATGCCTGGAAGATTCGCTGCTTAATTTCCTGCATATCAGCCATTAAAGCTTGCACGTCAGGACGCACATTCCACGCTGACTGCACAACGTTGTTCGCCGTCGGCATGTCGATAAAGTTCCGTCCGCCAGGAAGGAAATCAAGCGCCCGATGCTGTGCCGAAGTGGGGAGAATCAAAGGCGGGTCCACGGCGTAATCAATCGCGTTGCCCTTCTGCAGGTTTTCGTGCTGGAGCTGTTTCGTGTCGCCAATGGCAACAATGCCGGGGCACTCTTCAGAGTACACATCCGAAGCATTCGCGCCCCAGCGACCGACAACCGCCGGGAATTCGTTGTAGCCTGATTCCTCAAGAATGCCGTCCTTGCCCTCGTCCGTATCAATCTGAAGGACAACGGACCGATACGGCATGTTTCGATTGTCTTTCTTGGTACGGTCACGAATCTCACGCGGCTCAATGGCGTGAATGCACTTGTAGTTCTTATCGCGTTGTCCGTTGTCGTATGCCTCAACCGCGGCACGTGAAACCTTAGAGCGCCCGTATTGCATGAGCAACTGCTCAGCCGTCATGCTAAATCGACGATATAGCGTGTTCGGGCGGTTCTGCGCATCGGTGCCGAGGCAATACTCGCCGCAAACAAGCGGATAGCAGTGAAAGCCGTTCACTTGGTCTTCAATCACGAGCATGGCGCATACGCCATAGACTCCGACCTCTCGCCAACCGTGATGCAACGACTGATACGTGTTCGTGCGCTCGAAAGCCATCTCAAGGATGCGTCGCACCCGGTCGAGGTAAACCTTCACGCCGTGCGACTCATCGAGTTCAGGCGAGCCTGTCGTGAGGTCAAACCACTGCGTAGCCGGGTCATTCATGCCAGACTGTAAGCCAGAAGATAGGATGCTCGACGCATACGTTGCCGCATTGTCGTAAATCTTGTTCCAGCGATCGCGTGCGTTGTTCTTCTGGGTCTGTGGGAAGAACCGTCCGCTTGCCGGAGTGATGTGTCGTGAAATCTCCGACCACTGCTCCACGAAGGGTTCCCGCTCAGTCTTGAGCGCTCCCCAGCGGCGCAAGATGTGGTCTCGTAAATCCTTCCCTTCCATGATGAGAAATCCCAAAAATTGAAACGATTTAGCCCAAAGTCGAACCGCCGCCTAAACTCAGCTTGGACTTATCCACACCCTGGGCTCCGTTAAGCAGAGTAGAACCTCCCGAAAGGCCCTGGTTGCTGTTCTGTTCGAGCAACGACGAAATATCCGCCTCGCGCCCGTTTTGGCGACGAGTTTCCTGTGCTGAGCGCTCTGCTGTTTCCTTGGCGCGAGCCTCCGCTTTCTGATTTGCAATCTTTTGCTGATGCATCTTGCGATCGTTCTGATACGCCGAAACCGCAGCTCCGGCTGCCGCAATACCAACGCCTACCCAGGCAGCTGCTGTTGCTCCTCCACTCATTGTTTTCTCCTTGTAATGAGTTCGTCTGTTTGGTTTGTAAATTCGAATTCACAATCGTCAGGATTTGTCTTGTCGGTTGCGTAGATCATCGTCATGTACGTGTCCGTATAGGCTTTGACTGCGACTTGTCTGTGAGATGCACCACGCAGAACCACATACCCATTGACGACTGCCTTCTTACCGCCGTTGTAAATTTCGCAATGTCCGGAAACGATGAGAACCGTCGGCACGACAATCTCAACTGCTCCCATCAGAACGCCGGCCTTCACAACGCACGTTCTGGCGTAGCACCCGGCATGAATGAAATGGTCGGTCGGGACTTCTTCCTGCGGGCATCCACGCAAAATCTCGTTAAATTCGCGCATCTTGGCCAACTCGCCCTGCGTGCAAGGCGGAATCAAGTCCGAGTTCTTGTAAACGGCAACCTGTTCGCTCATAGTCTCACCGCCCACACGACGTTCTGTCGCTCAAAGCCCATGGCCTCACAAAGCTTTTCGCCACGAGTTCCAGAGCGAGTTCCGATAAGGAGAGTCGTTGCCCCGAGCTCTTTGGCACGCTGTTGCATTTGTTTGATAACCCGCACACCGGCAGAGCCCTTGCGAGAGTGTTTGGAGAGATAAAGCGTCTCGGTTGAGGCAAGTAGCTGTGCCTTGAAATGGGGCAACATGCTCAGAATCAACGTGAAGAATCCGATGAGCGAGCCATCGTCATCAAAGACGCCTGTGATATCGAATCGCCCTGTGTCCTCAAGGGCTTGATAGTGCGCAAAATCAGGCTCCGCAGTCTCGGCTGTGTACGCCGCTTCGTCACGGTATTCATGCCAAAGCCCCTCGTAAAGAGGGTTTGCCAGCATCTGAGCGCACGTCATTTGTTTGAAAAACACCGAATGTCCTCCCCAACATAAGTCGAATTGTCAAGTGCGAACCGGCTGATATGCGCACACCCTACGCATACGGATCTCGCGTTTCGGCACGGCGATTGTTTCGATACGGCGTGACCGGCTGGATGTCTGCGAGATACTCATTCATCGGAATTGCGAGGGTGAGCATCAATGCATCGGCCAAATCAGGCGAAGATAGCCCGCGCTTTTTCATGTCTTCTTTCTTTTCAAGAAGAAGAAGGTTCTTGGGCGTATAACCGAATTCCACGCCTGTCAGGTCCGTAATCAAGTCGTCGGAATCTTCAATCTGCCCGCCTGCCCTGAGCCACTCACGACCACGAGCCCACATTTCGGCACGCTTGTTGGCATATAGGTCCTTGCGCGACGGGGACTCACCAAAGTTGATTCCGTTGACTTCGTAGCCGTTTTTGCGCAGCCAATCCAGCGGGCTTGAGCCAACGCCTCCTGCATCGATGTTAATAACAACGCGCCTTGCTCCGGCGCTCACGAGATCGTTGTAAAACTCTGCGACCTTCGCTCCGAGTTGCCAGCCGTCCAATCCTCGATACTCTCTGTGTTTCCATGAACGCGCATCCATTCCTACCCGACAGAAAATGACGGACCTATCGTCACCGAACCTGGCCACGTCCACGCCGAGAATGCAAACCGTGTCAATAATTGACTGAGGTTCTGATTCGCGCTGTGCTGCTGTGTCCACAACGTCTCGGCTGATGAATTGCATGTTCGAAGAGGACGGAAATACGCCACGCACGCGGACCTTCACAAAATCGCTGTCCTCGCCGTAATCGTCAATCCACTTCTGAATCTGAGTCTTGTCAGACATCACGGCGTTTCGCGTATCAATGTGCCGATGCACCCAGCGATGCCGAAAACGGTTGAAGCAGTCAAAGAATCGCCCGGTATTGCGTGTTGGGTTGCCGAAGCAAAGCCAAAACTTCTCTGTGTCCTTGTCGGTCAACGCGCCTTCCGTGACTTCCCAAATGACGTTCGAAATAGCAGATGCTTCATCAAAAATCACGAGCGTCCTGGCGCCTGCATTGTGTAAGCCGGCAAACGCCTCTGGATTCGTCTCGGACCACGGAATCGCATCAATGCGCCACGTCTTATCATGCCCTGGCTGCTTTGAGTAAATGCTCATTGCCGAGCAGGTGAACCAATCTTTGAACAGGCACACGTTGTACCACTTGGCCACTTCGGCAAAAGTTTTTGTGCGCAGCTGAGTTTCTGTGTTGGCCGTCACAACGCCGCGTGTATCCGGATAGGTGCACAAGGCCCAAAGGACGAGCCAGGCAACCAGACCGCTCTTGCCGGCACCATGCCCTGCGGCTGTTGCGTCTTGATAAACCTCCTCACGCTCATGACCTGACCGAAGCCTGTCTCGCATCGCCGTGAGTATTTCTGTCTGCCACTTGTCCGGTCCAGAATACTTTTCGAGCGTGCCCTTGCCCCACGGGAAAGCAAGCTGCACGAAGCGCAGCGGGTCTTTTGAGCACTTCACCGCGAGCGTAGTCAGCGCATCCTGTATGCCTGAAGGCGTGTCCAGATTAAATCCTGCTTTAGCGCGTCCTCGTGTGACGGCCCTGAAAGTAGCTGCCGTGGCAACACCCTTCTTACTCATTGCTCAACTTCTCCCAGAGTGTCTCGGCCAGAATCTTGAGAGTTTCATCTTTCGTGTCATCGACCTTCTCGCCCATGCGGAGGAATTTGCCGATGGACTTCGTTGCGTCGAGAGAAACCATCGCATTGATCATCTCGTTGTTGCCGTCATCTTTTGTGATGATCTGAGAATTGAAGTCGTGAAGGTGCTTCAGGCTTTTGTAAACCCACTCTGGAGAAACTCCAGCCTTTTTTGCTGCAGAATCAATCTCTTTCTCAAGAGCCGCCTGGACGTTAGCCCTCGTTAGCGTGCGAGACGCCGTGACTTTTGCGGACCTTTTTGAGTATCCGGCCTTGATTGCGGCCTCTGTTGCAGACGTTCCCGAGGCAACGGCCTTCACGAATTTTTTTTGCTTGATTGTGAGCTTCGGTTTCTTCTCTGTCATTTCGTTTTCCTCACTCGGAAGTCGGCCACGGAGCAGTGTCGTGTGCGTTGCGAGATGTAACCGCGCACTGTTCTTACCGGCATATCCATTTTTGCCGCGATAGCACGGAGAGAAAAACCTGCCTCCCGTAGCATGAGCACGGCCTTTACGTCGGCGTCCGTGTAGCGCGCAAGTGGATGATCCTCACCGATTGCGTGTCCGGAGTCTGAGACTGCAATCACCTTTCTGTCGAAAAAACTGCGGGAAGTCACGCTTTACCCTCTCTATCGCTCTCTCGATAACGACTGCTCGAACGAAGTCTCCAGGAAAGTCCGACGCTTCTCTGTGCGCCTTTTTGAGAACCAGCTGCGCCTCCAATGGCAAAAGGCCATGATCAATCGCATCAATCATCACGGACCTCTATGCGAATATGGGCACACACAAAGGCAGGTCGCCTGGGGACCGATGCGAACGCAGCCTCTTGAGTGCGAAAGCAGTTGTCGTCCACGCCCAATGCCTGGGCAATTCCGTCACGGTACGGCTTCATTGCCGCAATGAGATTGTCATCATCCCGAGCGCGGCGGTCCGGAGGCGTGAAGGTGTACTCGATTGAGATTTTTTCAACAGCCTTCGGATTAAATATGATGTGGTTTTCGGATAAGTAGGCACGAGCGAGGACGTATGCCTCACCCCTGGCCCTCTTGGCGACTCGAGCCTTCTGCGCCCAGTGGCAGCGCGAGTTTGGCGTGAGCTGCGCCGGAGGCCAAGAAAGGACCAGCGCCATAGGGATGATTTGCGTCATTCGTACAGCCCCTCCCTCATCAGTTGTCGACGATACTTGTAGTCAACAATTTCGTCGATACCTGCACTATCCACGTTGAGAAGAAACCCGATTTGTCGTAAAAGAAAGTGCACGTCCGCCGCCTCTCCGATGATTTCTTTGCGACTAACCGGTGTCGGCGATCTCAGATGCACGGCGATTGCCTCTGAGAGTTCAGCGAGTTCCTCCTGCAATTTTCTGAGCTGATGATCGAGTCCGTACTGCCGAGCCATGCGCTCAACGCGCCAATCTGTCTGCTGCCAATCCACCGTGTCTCTCATGCCTTTTCCCCTTTAAATTCATATCTGCCCCCTTTTCGCTTTTCTTGCCGCGCTTCGTCTGCGATTTCTTTCACAGTCTTGGCGTAGCCCTGCCGGTACGCCATTGCGAGGTCCTTGTTTTTCGCGTACGGACGAATGCCTTCCACAAGAAGAACGCGGCGCTTAACGTCGGCTTGTCCCTGTCGGAAGGCTTCTTTGGCCCGTTCGAGCATCTCTTTCGTGGTCATTTCTTGGCCTTTTTCTTGGCACGGGCATTGATTTCTTTGGACATGGACAAAAGACGAGCCTCTAGGGACTCTTTGTACATCTTCATTGCTCCGTACTGCTGGACGAGGATGCAGCGATGCGACAGTGTCACGCCGTTAAAGCGCCAGCCGTCCTTGGAAAGCGACTTAGCCGAGCGCTTTGTAGCCTTTACCGCTCCGTCGTACGCAACGAGGAACTGCCGGAGTTTTTCGGTTTTGAGTGCGAGTTCCGCGTACTCCTTTTGAACTTCCATCAATACGATTCGAACATCAGTCATTACATTTCTCCTTTGTTGTTAAAAATCCTGCGCGGTAGGCTGGCTATCGGACGTTTTCGAGACATCTTCCGGCGAGCACGACAAATCCTTTTCCTTCGCCTGTTTTCCTGTCTCAGAAGACTGGCCAAAGCCGGTGCTTGAACTGCGCTGGAAATGGGCTTTTATCCGGAGCACGAAACGCACGATCCTGGAGTCTTCGTAATCATTTGGATTAAAAATGCATAAAGAGTTGCAGATGCAAGCGAACGCGATGCACAGAATCGCGAAGCTCTGAATTGCGTCGATGACGGCTTGACTCATACCTACACCTCCTCAAAGTCAGGCTCTTCAATCCACGAAGAGATCGGTCGAAATCCCCCGTGTTGTGCTGCAAATTGCGGACTGACAGATCGAGACATCTTTGCCCCTGTATCGGTCATGACTTTGTTCATAACCAGAGACCGCATCCGAAGGGCGTAGTGACGCAGGCGCTCCGGACCATGCTCATCTGTCTGACGCATTGTCTGCTCTGGATCGATGCCGAAGTCGTGCAGGCGCTTTCGGAAGAGGTCAATCATGTCGGCAGTGGCAATCCACTTGACTTTGCCCTCATCGGTTTTGTAGTCAATCATTTCCAGACTGATCCACTTGCTAAGTTCTTGCCAGTACCACGCCAGGTACTTGAACTCGTGCGTCTGCATAATCCGTGTAATCTTTGGCCAAGCAGAGACGTTCTGAGCTTCGTCATGCCACTCGCACAAGCCGTCGACGCATGGCGGACACGTACAACCGTCTGCCTTGCAACACCTGGGCTCAACCTTTGTATCGGTTTGCTCTATGGCTCTTCTGTCGTGAATCATGCGTATTTCTCCTCAAGAATTTTTGTGAGGTTCTCGGACTTGAGAATCCAAGACAGGTCGACACGAAAGGTCGAATGGTCGCCGGAGCGTTGAGTTCTCCCCATGAGAAAGTCGGAGTCCTTAACACGCTCGAAGATTCGCCTGAAGCACTCTATGATTTCGTCCTGGTTTTCCGCCTGCCAAAACTTCGCTAGCTCGGTAGCACGAAGACGTATCGACTGCTTTCTGCTGGGGGTGAGCTTCAAACACGCCACACATCCGGGTGTGCACATCTCGTTGTAGAGTTCGACGATTTTTTCGTAAGGGATCTGAAGCGCTTTTTGAGGTTGAGAAATTTTCTCAACTGAGCTTCGCTGAGCGTCGTTTTCGGGAGAAAAGGACGAATGATGCGTAGCATCATTAATATATTCCTGTTCCTGCTCCTGTTCCTGCTCCTGATATGCCATAGGGTATGCGATACCGTTTGCCATACCGTATGTCATACCGTCTGGCATACATTTCCTGAATGCTTCCGTATACCCTTCACCACGTTGAAAACAATGGGTTTTTGCAGACTCCAAGACTTTTGAAAGCAGCGGGCATTCTGGCAAAAGGTCTATTGAATTGCGCCACGAGAGGACTACTTTTGGATTGTCCGGCGGGTTGTACTTTAGGAAGTTTTTTACCCAAAAAAGACCACGCTCGTCATACTCTACGATACCCACGTCAGACAGTTCCCTATACCGTATGGCATACCGTTTCGCATCAAGCCCGAGTTCTTCCGCTACGGCTGATGCGCGCATCGGAATAGCACCGATCATTGTCATTGCCGGTGTTGTCAGTAAGTACATGAAAAGAAGCTTTGCCTCTGACGAAAGCGACGAGAATTTCGCATCGTTCCAAATGCGGGGGTCGATTTTTCTGTATCGAGCCATTAGTTTTTACTCCCTTCCGTCTGCGGGGCGGTTACCGCTGAACGGTAGAAGACGGCAGAGCCGCCCCGACCGACAGAAAAGAAGAAATCCGTACCGTTCATACGCTCTCCTAGTTGCTTTCAAAAATTTTTTTGTAGGCAATGCGAATCTTTTCCTCTGTTGACTCACGAGGAATCGATTTGCCTGACGCAATGCGAATTAGTGTCGAGGCCGGAAGCCCACTGAATCGCCCGATTCGCTGGTACGACCATTGGACCTTCCGGAAATCTCTGACCATCTTCTGAGCGGAAATGTATTTGAGCATTCCTACCTCCTTTACCATATCAATTCTATATCGAAACGGATACGAAATGCAAGCGAAACAGGAATAATGAAATGAAAAAAGAATGGGGTTAGAATGAAGATGCGATAAAATCGGCCTAGGTTTTTGGCATTGCTACTACAAACGATATGAAAATATGTCTACTTTTTCTGAGAACATGAATAGACTGAGAGAGGCATCTGGCCTGTCTCTCAATGAGATAGGTCGCAAATTCGGCGTGCCAGCATCGACCGTTTTGCGACTCATAAAACCTGAAACAAAACCGAGACGAGCCTCTGTGATGCTTGTATCGTCAAAGATTGGTATTGATGCCTATATTCTAGAAAATGTCCGGCTATCCGAAGACGAAAATCGTTTCAAGGACGCTCTAGACACGCTGCTGAAGATTCCTGACGCCGGCACATCAGTCCCAGCAAAGAAAGACGACCCAAATATCCGCCGAGCTCGAAAAGAAGATGTTCAGATTGAGCCGGAAGATCTTTTTAATTTTTCCCTGCTTTCAAGCAAATACGCCCACGCTCAGGAGTTGCTTAAAGACGACCCGGACTCTTTCGGATACCTGTCGCTGGTGATGCCTACGGACGAGTTAGCGCCGACAGCCCCGCGAGGCAGCATTGTCTATCTATCAGTAGAGAAAGATCCTCACTGCCCTTCTCCATCGCAAGAATTTGCTGTTGGACTAATTGAAGAGAAGCATATTTACACATTTGGCATTCTCGAAATAGCCAAAGGCAAGATGTTCATTACACCAATAAACCCACGACTCAATGAAGAACCGGCAGAAGTCTCTGCCGTTGTCGCGCGCGTAGAAGCCTGGATGGTTTTCTTTAAGAAATAAAGGCATCTGCGCTTTCAACGAATCAGTCCGAGTGTAACTACTCGGACTTTTTTTGACATTCATCAAACATTTTCGTTTCGTTTCTGTTTCATTTCCTCATTTTGTGATATATTGCGCAATGAAAGGAACACAACAGCGCAACAACGCGCAAGGAGTCCAAAATGAGAAGAACAGTCAAAACCCCGCCCGAAGTCAAAGCGGCCTGCCGCGATTACCGCGATATCTGCGTCTCTGGCAGTAAGTGCAAGACGAGCGAAGACCTCGCAGCACTTCGCGCCAAGATTGATGCGAGGAGACCGGCTGACGGACCGCACCAAATCGTCTTAGATACCATGCGGTCTATGACCGCAGCAAAGCCCGAGTACGCAAGCGCATGGTTTGCGGCACGTGTCGCAGAGATGTAGGAGTCCACAATGCTCCGAATCAAAGCCCCTATCGCGGGTCTTCACCCTGCCAAGACTCCTCCGACGTGGCTCGGCGAGTTCTTAGAGGACACGGTTCCACTCATCGTTTTTGCAATCGCCATGGTCGCCTTTCTCTGGGCGCCGGCTTTCTTGGGGATGTAACTATGAATTACTACTGCAGCGACTGTTTCAAGCTCGTTCAAGAGTTTAAAAGAGAGCTTGGTCGGATTGGGGATGATGGAATGCTCATTGATTCCGTCTCGCATGTCGGGGCGCAGTTAAGTAAAGCAGCTCTCTGTTACGAGTACACCCTGCGTATTGCGGGCCGTCTCGGAGAGAACGACAAAGAAAATAGCGAGACAACTAAGCAAGACATCAAAAACGAGTACGCGAACTTCGCCGCCGAAATGGGTAGACGAATCGACGAACTTAATGGAGATTAACAGGTTACGAGGGCGAGGCCGTTTTGACAGACAGCCACTTACCGACACGGCCAAGCCCCCACCAATAAAAGGAATCTGAAAATGAAAATCGTACCGTATTTAAGCCGAGCCGACTGGCTCGAAGGCCGCAAGAAGGGAATAGGCGGAAGCGATGTTGCGGCTGCTCTTGGTCTAAGCCCGTGGCGCACGCCGGTCGAACTTTGGCAGGACAAGCGCGGAGAGTCTGAACCGCAGCAGACATCAGACTCTATGCAC
>ULMJ01019689.1_pt1 | contig 16562 bp, 20 predicted proteins | sample 1951641 | NCBI WGS metagenome assembly ULMJ01 (sample SAMEA4835550, study PRJEB28245) | human gut metagenome | biome: gut microbiome; material: fecal sample | place: Denmark | collected 2008 | reverse complement strand
GGCAATGAGAGTTCTCATTGCCTGACCTTTTTTGTTTCATGCATTCATACAGTTTTAGTGTAAGAAAATTTTGACAGTTTTGTAAAGAAACTAATGCGTGCATCTGTCAATTATTGGTTGCTTTTTAACAATTTGAAGGGGAAAATTGATGTTACAGATTAAGGAGACAGTATGATATATGTGTTGCTTTTTAACGATTTGAAGGGGAAAATAAGGGATAATGATTGATTGACACGGTGCAACTAATGCGTGCTTGCTTTTGGAATGAAAATTTGTAATTATGATGATAAATTCATTTAAGCAAGAAATAAAGAGCTAAAGTGCTAGCCAGGGAAGGGGGAGAGTCCATTGGAGATTAGAGAAGATAAGATTTGATGTATTCGGATGCATTGATTTACAGACAAAATTGAGCGAAAAACGAATAGAAGAGGTGAGGCATTTATGAGAAAAAATAATATTTTAAAAAGATGTTTGCTTATGCTTACCAGCATAGCTATCATGGTTTTGTCCTATCAAGATGCAGAAGCAGCTACTAAAGTCTTGAGCGTTAGTCGGGTAAAGCAGGATAAGTCAAATTGGTGCTGGGCTGCTGCATCGGAAATGGTTGGGGGATATAAAGTATCAGGTGCACCAACACAATGGCAGGTTGTAGAATTGATTTTTGGAAATGCGTATCCTAATGTAGGCGGAAGCGTTGATAATATGGTTTCGGGAGTACAATATGTTTCTAAGTATACAAAAAAGGCATATGTATCTAGTTTTTCAAGTTTGTCCAGCTTGCAGAGTGAAATAAATGCAGGAAAACCAATGATAATTAGAATGGGATGGAATGCAGGAGGCGGACATGCCATTGTAGGGGCGGGCTATAGTGATTCATCGATATATGCAATAGATCCGTGGGAGAATACAAGTAATCGATACTACGCTTATACATTATTAAAAAATGGTGGGACTATTGCAACAGGTACAGGAAAGGCAACACATGCAGTTCTGTATTAGTAAGTAAATATAATGAAGCTTTCAGGAAAGGAGTTGGGGTTATGAAAAAAATAATATCAGTCATAGTAGTGGCGGTTTTGACATGCAGCTTTACAATGCTCTGTCAGGCGAGTGACATGTATGATAAGCAAGCCGGCTTAGAGGAAATTGAAAAGTTATCATCAGAAATTTTGGAATTTGTAAACAGCGGTTATAGAGGGGTGTATGACGGAGAACCAGCTGAAGAAAAAGACATTGATTTTTCAAAGGCATATAAAACATATGTGGATTTGGATATTTTTCAAAAAGAGAAATTATCAGAGGAAGAACTAGAGAAAATGATTCAAGAAAGTCCGGTAGTTTGGACGGTGCCGGTATATTATGATGAAGCAACATGTTTAGTAGAGGTTAGTAAGGGACTTCCGTTGGACAAAGAGAATGAAGATGATTTGACGGAAGAGCAGAAAGAACAAATCATAAATGCAGAGGGGAAATGGACGGTGGTCAGCTGCTCATTTGAAGATGGGCATGTGGATAGACTTGAAGAGATATCATCTACCTTGAAAGAGAACCATATGGCAGAAGGTGAGAACTATGTTTTGTTAGGGGGCGTGCCTAACGTCCGCACGGAACTTATAGCATCGGTCAAAGATGGCTATATTGATAAATTAATATCTTCAAAAAGGGATATTGGGTTAGAAAATGCAAATTCTCAAGACAGACGAAGTGGAGAAGGCAAAGTTTTAAAAGAAGGGGTTTCTTATTCTTTTAGTGAATTTAGAAATGCAGTTCTAAGTGATGCCTCCGTAATGCCAATTGCAGAGGATGAAACAACAGGTGAGTTTAACAAAAAAGGAAAGACCGATGACAATATTGGACTGATTCTAGGACTTTCTATAGCTGCAATTTTGATAGTGGCAGTTACTGTAAAAATTCATAAGACAAAAAAGTCTTAAAATTCGTTTGAGAAATGAGTGGCTTCCCATCAGAATAGTTTTTAGAGCCTTTAAGGACTATTAAGGTGGGGAGTTCTTGGTTGAAAGGGGAAACAATGGCTTCTTGAAGAACTGACAGTATATGAAAATATTTGTTTTCCTTTATATTTGCAAAAACGTCAAGGAAAGAGAGAAGAAATTTATGATTTACTCAAAATGCTTGAGTTAGAGGAGAAAATAGATGTTTATCCAGAACAACTGTCCGGTGGTCAGCAGCAGAGAGTAGCTATAGGAAGGGCATTTATTTCAAATCCGCAGGTCATCTTGGCAGGTGAGCTGACAGGGAATTTAGACGAGGCAAAGAGTAATCAAATAGTAGATGTATTTCTGAAATGTAAAGAGCGTTATCAATATAAGATATGAGAAAGAAATTGACAGAGCAAGAAAATTTATATCCCTTATAGGTCGCTATGAAAACTTTGATGAACTCACTACAACAATGATAAATGAGTTTGTAGGGAAAATAATCATACATGAAAGAGATAGAAAAGGCAGTCAAACATCAAAGCAAAAGATAGAGATATGGAAAAAACGGTTGGCAAGATAATTTAGGTGCATTTAGGCATTGTTCGTGGAATGCGTTGATGAAACAATCAATAGGAGCATCAGCAGCAGAAGAATGGGCTACAGCTCATGAATATGAGTCTAGTGGTGTTGATAAATCTATGGACATGCATAATAATAGTGTTGGAAGAAGTATTAATGTTTCAGGGCAATCACTGTCCAACATTGTTAGTTCGGTTAAATCAAAAGTAAGAAATGGATATTGTAAGAGAATTGTAAATGGCTCATTAGTTGCGACAAATGGTGATGGAATGTAATTTGTAATTAATAGAGATAGCAATTTAAATAAACTCGCTATCTCTACTTGAAGTAGGAAGGGGTGAATTACAGCATGAAAAAGAAATTCTATTTAGCATATTATTCTTAATATATGCCATTTGTGGATGTAGTTATATTTTTTTCTCAGATAGTAAATTAAATAAAGCATTGTCAATAAAATTTGGATTTGCTCAGTTGTATTCTTTTTTTACTTTGTTCGTATGCGTAGTGATTGCTTTTTCAATGTTGACAATAGCGATTAGTATATTTAGAAATGGGTTTAAATTAAATATTGATATAACGAATGGAATTCTAGTTTTAACTATAGTTCTCTCCATATTATTTATTATTTTTGGAACTGGTAGTGGAAAAATTCCAGAAGTAAATATGGATAATAAAACAATAAAATTGGTTGAATGGAATGTTACTAACAACATAAACAAGTCGAATATCCAAGAAATTTTTGGCGAATTTGATGCAGATATAGCGGTATTTCCAGAACTTGAAGGGTATGAAAAAGGGGATAAATCTAATAAAAGATTGGCTGATTTATTCAAAAAAGCTAATATAGATTTTGATAAGTATGAGGCATATATTTCAGAACCTTCAGAAGGGAATATATCACCTGTTACAGTAGTTATAAAAAAAGACTTTGGAGAATATAGTATTTATAAAGAAACCCCTATGACTAGATCTGGAACAGTGTATTTATCTTCAAAAGATAAAACTAAACCACCTATTATAGGGTTGCATACAGCACCACCACTCATAGGACTAATGAGTATTTGGGAAAGGGATTTAAATTTAATTGCAGATATTTCTTGTGATAATAAAGAGTCAATTATAATTGGAGATTTTAATGCTACCATGAAACATGGTTGTCTCAATAACATAAAAACACATCTTGATGTTCTAGAATATGCTTTCAAAAAGTAGTAATGGAACATGGAATAGAAGTATTCCATCTTTATTTAGAACAGCAATAGATTATATTTTGATACCAAATGATAAATATATTGTGAAAAATATAGGGATTAAAGAATATGATAATTCGGACCATTTATGTATTTTTACAGAAATACAAGAATGCTAAAATTAAGGTTGAAATTATACTATTGCGATAGCAACTAAGAATGAAATACCTAAAAATAAAGATATATTAGATAATATTTTAAAATTTTAATTAGACAATTGATATATTTAATGTTAAATTAATATAATTTATGATCTCTCGGAATACTGAGTGATTATAGCCAGCGATGCTGGCAATGGACTTTGAAAAGTAAATATTATCAAAAATAAAGAAAAATTAGTATGAGAAAAAGACATAACTATTGCTATGCCTGAAAATGGTGTATAATACCTCATAGGATTATGCCGTTTGTTGAATCAACTTTCTCAGGGTGGATTCGGTTGGCAAATCCCATGCATCCAGATGTTGTAACATCAGGATATGATAGAGGCGGCAGTACCACATCTTAGTAGAGCGGTGTCTGCCGCTTTCTAATTTAAAGTCTATTTTCTCACGTTTGTTTGAACGTTCTACAGAAGTTCTTGCATTGTATTCCAGTTTCCACTCCTTACTGCTTCTTGGCGGATTATTAAATAATCGAGGATTATCCTTTAAGACCAAGTGAACGGTTCTGCCATACTTTGCATCGGAACAAGGGGATTCACAGGTGCAGGAAAGGCAACCGTTTTTCGGTGCATTTTCGGACATTTGAACTTCATTCTGCCCTTTGTAACTTCTATACCATCACGCCGCATACGGTAACCCGCAGGACAGATGGGAACCCCATCTTTATCAATGGTAAAGTCATTTTTATAAACAGGTGGTCTGCCACCTTTACCATTTAAATCAATAAACGGGGTTATCCCTTCGCGTTTGAAGTATTGGTAGTAAGGCATTGCATCATGGGCAGAATCTAAGAGTACCTTTCATACGGTATAGTCAGGAAGAAATGCTCTCATTCTGAAAAATGTATGTAGAAAGCCATGGGAATCATGTTTGGAAGCACAGGAAAAAAGAGGAAACACAGGAAGATCACTTTGTGAATCCACAAGCATATACAGGTCATAGCCATGGTACCAGCGGTCATTGGAAGAATCCCATCCGATGTCGCGGTCAGGCCGTGAAAAATAGCGGTCGCAATCACAGTCGGTAATGCCTTTTTCTTTACAGTCACAGACGCGTTTTTTCCGTTCTCTGTGTGAAGTAACAACGGTATCCCGTCACCTGCTATAGCAAGGGAATGCGGGTGTATTAGATCTTTTGAGAAGGAAAAACTAAGGAAAAGACTGCTTAGAAAAAGAGTGTTTTTGAAAATGCAGTTGAGGAGTTTTTGCGCCCTAAAATACATACCGAAAAGAAAAAATACAAATCTCCTGTAGAAGAGCAGGTATCAAAAACACTGATTACTACAGGAGATTCGTATTTTAAGATTTAGAGCCTAAAAATTGGCATTAACCGACAGCCCCGAAATTTTTTTGTTTCATATAGTGTTAGTATAAGAAAATGTTGACAGTTCTGTAAAGAAACTAATGCGTGCATCTGTCAATTATTGATTGCTTTTCGGAAATTTGAAGGGAAAATAAGGGAGCAATAATTAATTGACAGAGTGCAAGTGAAGTGTGCTTGCTTTTGAGATAGAAAAATGCGATTATTGTGGAAAATAATAGAAAAGGGGGAGATTCCAATGGGGCAGAAACATCTGAATCATTTAGGCAGACAGAAATTAATAAGTTTGTACAACAAGACGAAAGAAGTTTACCAGAAGGCAGAATCATGGCACAGCGACATATGTATTATAGTGATGTGAAAGCAACGGATAACAGATTAGCTGATTATGAAGCATTTCAGGAAATTTTAGCAGATAAAAATACACGAACAAGAATTGGAAGATTACTGAAATTAACAGGATGTGGAAGTATTGTAACATTTGCTTCATATAAAAAGACGCAGGAAAAAGCACATGGTCAGATAGAAACAAGAGAGTATTACCAGACAGAGAAAATAAACTAGCTGGAGCAAAAGAAAGACTGGAAAGGCTTAAAAAGTATCATCATGGAAAAGAAAACGTTGGAAAAAGACGGGGAACACGGGGAACAGAAAAAAGAAGAATACCGACATTTTATATTATAAGCAGTTTAAAAGAAGATAGCATGCATTGGGATTTAGATGTAACATTCCGAGAAGATGCGAACACGACAATTGATAAACTAGCAGCCCAAAATCTGAACATAATCAGGAAATGGAGTCTCAGTATTTTAAAAACAGCGGAAGTATCAAGGCATAAACTGTCTATGAAGAAAAATCGGTGTGCAATTAGTCTGCGTCCAATTAAACATTTGGAAGAAGTCTTAAATTCTTGAAAAAGATACAGAAGGCAAATCAGGAAAGAAAAAGTATTCATGCGTTTGTCGTGTGTTATCTTCGTTAAACTGTTGACGTACAGGAATAAAATGGTACAATTAGAAAAAAGGAGGAAAGTTATGGTAAAAAAATTATTAGCAGCTGTATTGGCTGTGAGCATGATGTTTGGATTGGGAACAACAGCTTTTGCTACTGAAGAAGCAGGTATGGTGTTGGGGGATGAGAACGAATCCTTAGCAACGACAACTGGAAATGAGTTGTTAGATGAGTTGAATGCTATTGACTTCGACAAAGAGGTCACATTTACAGCATTACCTCAATCACGATTAAGTGATCAAGAGTTGTTGAATTTTGATTCGGTTGAGGCAGCAGAAGCATATCTAAAACAATTAATGGTTGAACAAAGAGAATTTACAGTTCCCACTGGAAAATTTGTGCAAAACCAAACACGACCATTGTTTGACAAAAAATCTATTGAGAGTCGTGCTGGATGGCATTACAATACTGTATACTGGTGGGGTGGTGGAAACACTAGTTTGTTGTCGATGACAAACGCCGAGATCAAATTTTATTATAACAATAGTAGTGTTTCAAAGATTTCTGTCAGTAATTCTTATATGACGGGTCTCTATGGTGCTACGTGGACACATAGATACGGTAGTGGCACTCCGGTAGGCGGAAAGAAGGCGAAATTTTCTGTAACGGGAACTTGGTTCATTGGTCTTTCTATAGGCGGATTCCCTATAGGAGCATCTTTTAATGAAACACTCAAGTCCCCTACGATAACTTTAAAAGTGTAGATTAGCTATAAGATATGGTGGATTGTGTTTATATATTCGCTACCTATTAAAATTATAATGATAAAGGTGAACTATGAAAAAAATTAGTTGGAAAGTATTAAATTTTGCAGTTTATTTTGAATTATTGCTGTCATATTTTTTGCCTTTCAAAATTGTTAATAAATATGAATATCAAGTTGGCTTTCCGTTTCCGTTTTTGACAGTTTATGATAAGGCAATCATTCATATTAATCCATACCAATCAATGCTCCTAAATGGGTGGATTTTATTGTTAAATTTGGTCATCATATATTTTGTAACTGTTTTAATAATAAAACTATATAAAAAGATAAGGAATGAAACCACGACCACACTTTAATAAAATTCACCCCATATATTATACTGTAATTGTCAACATTTTTAGACACAAAGTTAGGTTCATTTAGAAGAAGATTGGTAGAGATTAGTAAGGGACTTCCATTGGACAAAGAGAATGAAGAGGGTTTGACGGAAGAGCAGAAAGAACAAATTATAAATGCAGAGGGAAAATGGACAGTAGTCAGCTGCTTTTTTGTTAGGGGGCGTGCCTAACGTCCGCACGGAGCTTATAGCATCGGTCAAAGATGGCTATATTGATAAATTAATATCTTCAAAACGGGATATTGAGTTGGGAAATGCCGTTTTAAAAGAAGGGGGAGCTTATTCTTTTAGTCAATTTAGAAATGCAGTTCTAGGTGACGCTTCTGTAATGCCAATTGAAGAAGGAAAGACAGATGATAATATTGGACTGATTCTAGGACTTTCTATAGCTGCAATTTGATAGTGGCAGTTGCAGCAAAAGTTCATAAGACGAAAAGGTATTAATGAAAGAGGTAAATACCATATGAGTGCAGTACAAATCTTAGGAGTTTCGAAAATCTATAAAGGTCAGTATCAATCAGCAAAGGCAATTGATAACATATTTCAGAAGAACTGAATGGCTATCATTCCTACATTGTTTAGCAGAGAAAATATAAGAGGGCGTCATTATGACGCCCTCTCAATATATATCCGTCTCTTAAATTTTCTCACCATTGCGGTATTTTTTAACTACATTCTGAATTCTTTCGTTCGGACTTAAGATACTGCTGATAGAACCGTCGTGGTTCAATGTATCAATTATGAGAGCGATGTATTTGCTCAGATCGCAGTTGATGTAGTAAGGCTTGCTCAATAATTCCGGTGTCTGATAAATTAAGTTCGTTGTCAGAATACCGTGAATAATGCCCTGTTCGTAAGCCACGTCAAATTTTTTCATACCGTTTGTGAAAAGACCGAAAGTAGCCGCTGCGAAAATACGGTTTGCTTTTCTGTCTTTTAACTGTTTTGCCACATCAAGAATACTGTCCCCAGAAGAAATCATATCGTCAATGATAATCACATCTTTACCTTCCACAGAAGAACCTAAAAATTCGTGAGCGACAATTGGATTACGCCCGTCTACGATTCTTGTGTAATCACGACGTTTGTAGAACATACCCATATCGAGTCCGAGTACGTTGGCAAGGTAGATAGCACGTCCGGTAGCACCTTCATCCGGACTGATTGCCATCATGTGATTGCTGTCAATCTTCAAGTCAGGCACATTCTGAAGCAGTCCTTTGATAAATTGATATGTCGGGCGTACAGTCTCGAATCCGTTCAGCGGAATCGCATTCTGAACACGAGGATCGTGAGCATCAAAAGTAATGATATTGTCAACGCCCATATGCACCAATTCCTGCAAGGCAAGTGCACAGTCAAGAGATTCTCTTGAGCTTCGCTTGTGTTGTCTGCTCTCATAAAGGAAAGGCATGATTACATTGATTCTGCGAGCTTTTCCGCCAATGGCAGCGATAACTCTTTTCAGATTTTGGAAATGATCATCCGGTGACATGTGATTTGTATGTCCAGACAATGAGTATGTTAAACTATAGTTACATACATCTACCATCAGGTAAATATCTTTTCCTCGTACTGATTCGTTGATAATACCTTTTGCTTCTCCGGAACCAAAACGAGGAACCTTGGCATCGATGATATAAGTCTCCTTCTGGTAATCATGGAAAACAACATCATCTTTGGTCTTGGAAATGGACTCTTTTCGCCATTTTACAAGATAATCGTTTACTTTGTCTCCCAATTCCTGACAACCGTCAATTGGAATCATACCAAGTGATCCCACTGGTATATTTTCTAAAGTGCGTTCTGTGCGGTGTAACATTAATTTGCCTCCCTGTTCATTAGTTTCTTTTTGATGCGAATATCATCGCCGGTTAATTTTAACATGGTGTAATTACTGGTAATTCGGGAAAATGTTCTCTCCGAATAAATCTCTACAAGTGATTCCAAGGAAAGATTTGTAGAGATGATTGTTGATTTTCTGCGCAGCAATCGTTCGTTCAGGCAGAGGAACAATTGCGATACAGTAAATGCATTGGAAAGTTCTGTTCCCAAATCGTCAATAATTAACAGATCACAGCTGAAAATATGTTCATACATGATCTCAGCTGTGTTATCTTTTTCGAATTTACTCTTGGCAATGGTGTCAAAGAGTTCAAATGCAGTAAAGTAAATTACCGAATAAGCATGATCAATTAATTCTTTTGCGATACAGTTGGATAAAAAAGTTTTTCCCACGCCAGTGTCGCCATAAAGAAATAAATTGCGAAAATTGTCCGCGAACGTATCTGCAAATTCGCGGCAAGTAAGATAGACATTCTTCATATTTGTGAGAGAAGAGCGCCCCGTTTTTGGGTCAATATGATTATCTGAGTAGTAAGAAAGAGAAAATGTATCAAAATTTTCTTTTTCCAAAATATGCTGTAAATTGGATTGTGTATAAAGCAGATCGATGACTGCTTTGTGGAAACAGTGGCATTTTCGATTGCCGATGTATCCGGTATCTTTGCAGTCTTCGCATTCGTAGACCGGCTCCAAATAATCTGCCGGGAAACCAGCAGATAAAAGCAACGTTTTTTTCTGCTCAGATAACTTCCGAATATCTTCTTTTAAAGCGGGAAGTGCACTCTCATCTCCGTCTAGAAGCTTCCGCGCGTGATTCACACTTAAAAGAGAGATAGAATCGTTGATTTCTTTTAACTCCGGTAGTCGATTATACACTGTTTTATAGCGTTTGTCTAATACATTTCGATTATGCAGCTGTTTTTGCTCATAGGCACGAATAATGGTATCGTATTGAGAATTATTTAAAGCCACGATGAATCTCCTTTAATTATGGTGTGTTTAACAGTTGCTGTTCCAACGAGCTAATGTCGTAAGAACGTCCTTCAAAATTGTTAAAACGGTTCGGGGCAGGCGCGGCAGCTCTTGTTGCAGCAGCACGTCGTTTCATCTCTTTTTCCTGCTGATAGGCAAGATCGATCTTGGTAATATCAGATAAATGATGAACTCCTTTGGCAATCCAGTTCTTTAAGATGGAGTCAGTGTATTTAAAATCAGGCTGGTGCGTGTTCGCGATTGTGCGGTTACACGCCTCAACAATAATCTCCAAAGTCAGACCGTACTCTTCTGTCCATTTCTTTATGTAGCTTAATTCTACTGCGGCCGGACTTCGCCCTTTGATTCCAAATGCGTTGAGAACTGTATAGCAGTTCTTATTATAAGTGGCAGAGCTTGTCTTTGCTTCAGTTACACTCTTAATGTTTTCGTCAGACCATGCAAGCGCAACGGATTCAATGTAATGCATGCTCTTATGTCCATTTTCCACACAATATTCAATCAGATACTCAATCAAATCTGTTGAAAAATGTAATGTATCAAAGAAATAGTTAATCTTCTGAATATCCTTGCTGGACAATGGTTTGCCCATGTACTGCTCAGCGACAAAGTAAAGTTGTCTGAGTTGTTCCTGATTCTCAGCAGCGGCACTTCTAAGTGGTTGGTCTGGCTTTAGTGCAACAGCACTTCGAAGAGGAGACTCTGCTTTTGGTGCAGCAGTCGGCTTTGCGATTTCCTCTTTTCTGATGGCAGGTACAGCGTCGGAAAGCTCCGAAGTCTTTCCAATAGAAAGTCCGCAGATTATTCCGGTATCGTCGTAATCGATCACAAGAAGTCCCATCTTAGACCAGTAATTAAATGCGCGGATAATATCTTTTTCCGTGCATTCCAGCCAGTCTGCAAGTTTTGAAATAGTCAGTGAGCTGTCCGGTGTATTCAGGTGGCGCAGTAAAAGCAGGTATACTTTTACATATTCGCCATTTGCCTTTGTCATATAATAATCTATAAAGTCGTTTTCCACAATTGTACTGTTACCTTGAAAACGATTTCGAAGTGTCAGTGTTCTCATTCCTCTTTCGCCGTATCCTTTCCGTTCTCTTCTCTTTCAGTAATGGCTATTATAACACCATATAAGCATAGGAAAAAGCACTTTTCCGTGGATATCTCGGTTTTTTTGTGGATAAAAAAATTGTGGAAACTGTGGATAACTCTTATTTTAGAAGCGCTTCTCCAATGTTTACAACATCTCCAGCACCCATAGTTATCAACAAATCACCGTGGATACATTTTTCAAAGACAAAATTCTCAATCTCTTCAAAGCTTGGAAAATAGTATGCATCTGTGCCAAGTTCTTTGATTTTTTCAGCAAGTGCAGCGGAAGACATTCCTAAAGTGTCTGTCTCGCGGGCGGCATAGATGTCGGCTAGGACAACATGATCAGCGAGAGAAAGTGCCTCTGCAAACTCGTCAAAAAATGCTTTTGTTCTTGTGTAAGTGTGCGGCTGGAAAATGCACCAGATATCTTTATGAGGATAATTCTGGGCGGATGTTAGTGTCGCACGGATCTCCGTTGGATGATGCGCGTAATCATCAAGGATTGTAACGCCATCTAGCTCCCCTTTATATTGGAAACGGCGGTCTGTTCCGGTAAATGACAGAATTCCTTTTTTGATAATATCAAGCGGAATCTCAAGCTGCTCGCAAACTGCAATAACCGCAAGTGCATTGGAGACATTGTGGTTACCGGCAACCGCAAGTGTGATGCGATCCACATATTCACCATGCCTTAACAGATCAAAAGAAGCATTTCCGATCTCATCAAATCGAATGTCAGAAGCAGAATAGTCTGCCGGGTGCCTTTCGGAATATGTGATGATCTTGCAGTCCAGTCCGTCAGTGATCGAATCGATTCCTTCGATGTTTTGGTTGATGACCAAAGTGCCATCTGCAGGGAGCAGTGCGGCAAATTGATGGAAGGAGTTACGGATATCGTCAATGTCTTTGAAGAAATCCATATGGTCTTCTTCTACGTTCAGGATAATTCCAATCTTTGGAAAGAAATGCAAAAAGCTATTAGTGTATTCGCAGGCTTCTGTGACAAATACATCAGAGCTTCCTACACGGATATTGCCACCGATTGCCTTTAAAATACCGCCAACAGAGATTGTCGGGTCTTTTTCACCTGCCAGCAATATGTGAGAGAGCATGGAAGTTGTCGTTGTCTTTCCATGAGTCCCAGAAACGGCAATCGGAATCTTGTAATTGGTCATTAGCTGACCAAGTAACTCAGCACGTGATAACATTGGAAGGTTTTGTCTTTTTGCCTCCGCAAATTCTTCGTTATCCTCGTGAATTGCCGCTGTATAAACAACAACATCGATTCCATCTATGATGTTAGATGCTTTTTGCGGATAAAAAACAGAAGCGCCCATAGAGGCTAAATGTTCTGTGAGAGCAGAAACTTTTGAATCAGATCCAGAAATTGTAAAATTTTCTTTTAAAAGAATTTCGGCAAGTCCACTCATGCTGATGCCGCCAATTCCGATAAAATGAACGTGAAGAGGTTTGTTAAAGTTTATTTTATACATATATTACCATCCCATTCTTATGTTTTTGTCATATAATAAGTCTATCCTTTATATTATATACATATATTCAAAAAAAGCAAAGGTCTTTATTTTGTTAGAAACAGATAAAAACATGTAAAAAGATGTTGTTTTTTTGTAAAATATGTTCACTATATGAAAAGATTGTGTTATAATAGACACACTAATACTGAGAAGGGGTGAAGGCATGAAGAAAAAGGAAATGATAGCAATGTTATTAGCAGGAGGACAAGGCAGCAGACTTGGCGTCTTAACTGCGAAAGTTGCAAAACCGGCAGTAGCTTTTGGAGGAAAATACAGGATCATTGATTTTCCGCTTAGTAACTGTATTAATTCGGGGATTGATACAGTCGGGGTGTTGACCCAATATCAACCCTTACGTCTAAACGCACATATTGGGATAGGTATTCCCTGGGATTTAGACCGTAATATTGGCGGGGTGACAGTACTTCCCCCATATGAAAAAAGTACGAACAGTGAATGGTATACCGGAACGGCGAATGCGATCTATCAGAATCTGGAGTATATGGAAAGCTATAATCCGGACTATGTGTTAATTCTATCAGGAGACCATATTTATAAGATGGATTATGAGGTTATGCTAGATTTTCACAAGGAGAACAATGCAGATGTTACCATCGCTGCGATGCCGGTTCCAATTGAAGAAGCGAGCAGATTTGGTATTGTGATTACGGACGAGAATAACCGGATCACAGAATTTGAGGAAAAACCAGCACATCCGAGAAGCAATCTTGCGTCTATGGGAATTTACATTTTCAGCTGGCCAGTGTTAAGAGAAGCCTTGCTAAAAAAGAAGGACGAGCCTGGATGTGACTTTGGAAAACATGTGATTCCATATTGTCATGTAAATGGGCAACGTTTGTTTGCGTATGAATACAACGGATATTGGAAAGATGTCGGAACATTGGGTTCTTATTGGGAAGCCAACATGGAATTGATTGACATTATTCCAGACTTTAATTTATATGAAGAATTTTGGAAGATTTATACGAATACCGGATGCATTCCACCGCAGTACATATCAGAGAATTCTGTAATTGAAAAGAGTATTATATGTAATGGTACAGAGATTTATGGAGAAGTTCACAACTCTGTTATCGGATCTAATGTAGTAATTGGACAAGGTGCGGTTGTCCGGGATTCCATTATTATGCAGGATGTGGTTATCGGAGAGAATTGTGTGATTGATAAGTCGATCATTGCAGAACATGTAAAAGTTGGAGATAATGTCACTTTGGGAATCGGAAGTGATATTCCAAATAAATTAAAACCAAATATTTATTCATTTGGACTTGTTACAATTGGGGAGAATTCAGTAATCCCTGCGAATGTGCAGATAGGAAAAAATACTGCAATCAGCGGCGTGACAGTAAAAGAAGATTATGTCGATGGAGTACTTGAAAGTGGAGAAACGTTGATAAAGGTAGGTGAACAGGCATGAGAGCAGTAGGGATTATTTTAGCGGGTGGTAACAGTAATAAGATGCGTGAATTGACAAAAAAACGTGCGGCGGCAGCTATGCCGATAGCTGGAAGTTACAGGGCGATTGATTTTGTGCTTAGTAATATGTCGAACTCGCATATTCAAAAGGTAGCTGTGTTGACACAGTACAATGCAAGATCGTTGAATGAACACTTAAATTCTTCGAAATGGTGGGACTTCGGGAGAAAGCAGGGCGGATTATATGTATTTCCACCTACAATTACAGCGGATAATGGCAATTGGTACAGAGGAACGGCAGATGCGATTTATCAGAATCTTGATTTCTTGAAAAAATGCCATGAACCATATGTGATCATCACCTCCGGTGATGCGATCTATAAGATGGATTATAATAAGGTGTTAGAATATCATATTGCCAAAAAAGCGGATATTACAGTGGTTTGCAAAGATCTGAATGATGGCGAGGATGCGAGAAGGTTTGGAACTTTGAAGCTGAATGAGAATATGCGCGTGGAAGAGTTTGAAGAGAAACCGATGATGGCAAAGTCAAGAACTGTCTCAACCGGTATTTATATCATCCGGAGACGCCAGCTGATTGATCTGATCGAACAGTGTGCGGAAGACGACAGATATGATTTTGTATCGGATATTTTGATCCGTTATAAGAATTTAAAGAAAATTTATGCATATAAGATTAAAGACTATTGGAGTAATATCTCCACGGTTGATGCATATTATCAGACGAATATGGACTTTTTGAAAGCAGATGTAAGAAAACATTTCTTCAAAACATATCCGGCGATTTATTCAAAAGTTGGTGATTTGCCTCCGGCAAAATACAATCCGGGTGCAGTTGTAAAGAACAGTTTGGTTGCCAGCGGAAGTATAATCAATGGAACAGTGGAAAATTCAGTTCTGTTTAAGAAAGTATATGTGGGTAATAACTGTGTGATAAAAAATTCAATTATTTTGAATGATGTATATCTTGGAGATAATACCTACATTGAGAATTGTATTGTAGAGAGTCGTGATACAATCAGAGCCAATACGCGTCATATTGGAGAAAACGGGGTAAAAGTTGTAGTAGAAAAAAATGAGAGATATGCATTGTAGTCTGAATTCAGAAAAAGAAAGACAATGCAAGATGGGAAAGGGGCTAGACATATGCAGATTACAGATGTACGTGTGAGAAGAGTAGCAAAAGAAGGAAAATTAAAGGCAGTGGTTTCCATTACGATGGATGAAGAATTCGTAGTGCATGATATTAAGGTGATTGAAGGAGAAAAAGGGCTCTTTATCGCAATGCCGAGCAAAAAAGCTTTGGATGGAGAATATAGAGATATTGCGCATCCGATCAATTCTGATACAAGAGAGCGAATTCAAAGTACCATATTGGAAAAATATGAGGAAGCATTAAAAGAAGAACCTGTGGAAGCATTCGTGTAGATTTACGACGAAAACAGGATATTTTCTAAAATATGGAGACGAGGGTTTATACAGAACCCTCGTCTTTAGTCGTGAAAAGGAGAATGAATGAATTTAAAGATACTATTTGAAGATACACATGTGATTGTCTGCTATAAACCGGCAGGGGTGCCGGCGCAGACAAGCAAAATTGGATCTCAGGATATGGTGAGTATTCTGAAAAATTATTTGTACAAAAACCAAAAAGAAAAGAAAGAACCCTATGTGGCGGTGATTCATCGGCTGGATCAACCGGTAGAGGGTATACTTGTATTTGGAAAGACACCATTTGCAGCCAAAGAACTAAGCGCGCAGATGCAGGGGGCAGGATTTGGAAAGTATTACCAAGCGGTTGTATGTGGAAAGTTTGAAGAAAAAGGTGGGAAACTGGAACACTACATGGTGAAAGATGGACGAGTGAATCTTTCAAAAGTGTGTGATCCGTCAATAAAGGATGCAAAAAGAGCAGTGCTTTTTTATGAGGTCGAGGAAGAAGGGCTGGAAGATGGAGAAGAAAGAAGTCTTGTAAATATCAAATTGGAAACGGGGCGGCATCACCAGATACGGGTGCAGATGGCAGCAGCAGGATGCCCGATTTGGGGAGATGCAAAATATAATGAAAAGCAGTCAAACGGAAGGCGCAAGATTGCTCTTTGCGCAAGTCATTTGGAATTTTTGCATCCGAAAACGAAGGAAAAGATGATATTTGAAATCGAACCGGAAGGAGAAGGCTTTCGAAAAATATTTTTCTGAAAAATCAGTATTTTACGGGGTTGACAAACAACAAGATTTCTCATAGAATTAGTGGTAATTACTGAGAATA
>ULMJ01008168.1_pt1 | contig 16687 bp, 13 predicted proteins | sample 1951641 | NCBI WGS metagenome assembly ULMJ01 (sample SAMEA4835550, study PRJEB28245) | human gut metagenome | biome: gut microbiome; material: fecal sample | place: Denmark | collected 2008 | reverse complement strand
ATCACTAAACGCTAATCACTTTTACTCCTTTTTTATACAGTTATAAATCTGTTTCAACTCCTGATTCGCATTAATAACTAATGAAAAGAAGAATCTTCTTTCAGCACGTCTATTTTAATTCAAAAGGTACTACACCTTTTATATCCGCCGCCGAAGCGGCAATAATCGCTTCGAACTTGCCCGGTTCAGCTATCCAAGCATGCTGAGAATCGTCAAAGTAACTCAAAGCCTCTTTATCTATGGTAAACGTAACTTCCTTCTCTTCGCCCGGAGCAAGTTTCACTTTCTTGAAACCTTTCAGTTCTTTGACAGGACGAGGCAAAGAAGATTTCTTATCGCTGATATACAACTGTACAACTTCCTGACCCTCGCGGTCACCTGTATTCTTTATAGTTACGGTAAAGGTTATCTGATCAGCAGCAGACATCACTTTCTTGTCAGCGGCAGGTTTGCCATACGTAAAGGTCGTATAAGATAATCCGTGTCCGAAAGGGAACAACGGTTTCACTTTCTTCTGTTTGTCTGCCCAGCGATAACCCACGAAGATACCTTCGTTGTATTTCATATCCACCACTTTTTTACTTCGGTCAGCAAAGTATTCGCCCACACTATGAGCCGGAACATCTTCCAAGCGGGCAGGGAAAGTGAAAGGCAGTTTTCCGGAAGGATTGACATCCCCCATCAATACGGCGGCAAGGGAGTTTCCGGCTTCGGAACCCAGGAACCAAGCTTGCAATACGGAAGGAACTTCTGCAATCCAGGGCATTGCCACAGCATTACCGGAAACATTCACTACAATCAGGTTCTTATTGGCTTTTGCCAGAGCAGAGATGACATCGTCCTGTGCATAAGGCAAGGCAAGTCCTTTACGGTCGGAATCTTCGCAATCTTGATTGTTGCTCTTATTCAGTCCGCCAATGAAGATAACATAATCGGCATCTGTGGCCACTTTAACGGCTTCGGCTATCAGTTCTTCGGGTGTACGGTCGTCCTTTAGATTCTGTCCCGTTACCACACCATTATATTCGCCTGTTGCATCACCCACATAGCCACGGGCATAAACAACTTCCGTCTGATTCCCTACGCGGTTTCTGATGCCATCCAACGGTGAAAGTTCACGTTGCACTTTCAGGGAAGAACTACCACCGCCTACAGTCATCATCTTCACGGCATTCTCACCGATAACGGCAATCTTCTTCGCTTTATTCAGATCAATGGGTAACACGGCACCCTTATTTTGTAGCAATACAATACCTTCTTCGCCAATACGGCGGGCGGCTTCATAATGTTCGGGGGACAGTATGGAACCGAAAGGACGATTCATATCCATCGTAGTACGGAATGCCAGACGCAAGATACGACGCACTTTATCATCCAGCTCCTTAGTACCTACCTTGCCGGACCTGAGACGTTCCAAATAGGGTGCAGCCAGATAATAGTTATCATAAGCGTTGCTGCTACCGCTGGCAAGACCATCCGTCCAACTGCCAAATTCCATATCAAGACCGTTTGTTATGGACTGGTCGGTATCGTGCGTACCGCCCCAATCGGAAACAACTACGCCGTCAAAGCCCCATTCTCCCTTCAGAATATCATTCAGCAGATACTGGTTGTGGCAGGCATGCTGCCCTTTGTATAAATTGTAAGCGCCCATAATAGACCATGCCTTGCCTTCCTGAACGGCAGCTTTGAAAGCCGGAAGATAGATTTCATAAAGAGCACGATCGTCTACAATGACATTAGTGGTGTGGCGGTTGACTTCCTGATTGTTCAGTGCATAATGCTTCACACAAGCAGCTACTCCATTCTGCTGTACCCCTTGCACATAAGGGACTACCATTCGAGAAGCCAGATATGGGTCTTCGCCCATATACTCAAAGTTACGTCCATTCAGCGGGGTACGGTAGATATTGACACCAGGACCCAGAAGAACGGCTTTGTTGCGATAACGTGCCTCTTCACCGATGTTCTTTCCATAAAGCATGGACATTTCAGGACTCCAGGTGGCGGCCAGACAAGTCAAAGCCGGAAAAGCTACACAAGAGTCATTGGTCCATCCTGCCTGATCCCATTCATCCCAAAGAACTTCGGGACGGATGCCATGAGGACCGTCCGTCATCCAGAATTCCGGAATACCCAAGCGGGGCACGCCCGGACTACTGAATTTGCTCTGCGCATGCAGCATAGCTACTTTTTCCTCGATAGTCAGCCTTTTCAAGGCATCTTCTACTCTTTCTTCAATAGGTTTGGCTGCATCCAAATATACAGGTTTCTGCTGTGCAAAAAGCGGAAGAGCAACAGCAAATGCCAAACCGAATAATACTTTCTTCATGTGAATAAGTGATTAATGTTTATTGTTATTTTTCATTCCTAACGATTGGATATACCCTTCCTGCACCACGCAATTCTTCAACTTGCAAGCCTCAATAAAATCCATCATTGCCTTACGTGCCATCAACTGGTCGGGACGTGCATCACGGATTTCCTTATAAGACGTGCGCGGAGCCTCAGAGAAATAGACAATATTCGCCCAGTTCTCCGGCGGAGTAATCCCTACGAAACTGGAACCATCCATCTTCTTATACGGCCAGAAAGTATAACCAATATTATTTTCACGCATCGTCTGGCAAAAGGCAGCCTGCCATTCGTCCGTATTATGACCAATCTCACCCATATACATCGGCAAGTTCACACTATCGCGAAAATCAATGATATTCTGGATAGCTGCCTTTGTCGGATCACCTCCATAGCGATGGCAGGTATACATTATTTTATCATCAAACTTAGAATCCGTAAACGGCTTGAAGTTGCCGTTCCATTGTGCACCACCCAACAAGATGATATGGTTATTATCTACCTCACGAATAGCGGCTACGCCCTTCTTATAAAGTTCTTCCAGTTTACCGTTCAGTTCCTCCATATTCGGGAAGTACGGGGCAATGGGCTCGTTGAACAGCTCATAACCGAGAATAACCGGTTCATTTTTATAACGGTCTGCAATCTTGCGCCAGATATCGCAATACAATTGCTGGCTGGTTTCGCTCTCGAACAACCAGGGATATCCGTAGCTATCATCTATATTATCACCCGTTTGTCCGCCCGGAGCATCGTGCATATCGAGAATAAGATAAAGGTCTGCTTCACGGCACCATTCCACTACGCTGTCTACACGGGCGAAGCCATCCTGATTAGCTGTCAGTCCCATAAAATCTTCATCCGTGAAGAGTTTGTAATGGAACGGAAGGCGAATAGTGTTCGCACCTGTATCCTTGATGAACTGTACGTCTTCACGGGTAATGTAATTGTCCTTAAATGCTTTCCAGAATTCAGCAGTAAAGTCAGGTCCCACCAGTTGGCTGAACATCTCATTGATGAAACGGGGAGAGTTCGTCTTGCTGAACTTGAACATATAACCTTCCGGATTCAACCAGTTGCCCAGATTGGTGCCCATTATAAAGAGCTTTGTACCATCGGGCTTTATCAAGTCTTGCCCTTGAACAGTAATAAACGCGGCAGGTTTCTGTGTTTTTTCTGCCTTTTCACCGCAACTTCCCAACATGAGAGAGGCTGCCAAGAGGGATGTACCCACTAAAATAGATTTCAACATGATATTATAAATATAAGATTATTTCTTCCAACGATAAGAGGCTACCGACTTGGCAGGCACTACACAATCCACATAATTCTTTCCGACCTTTACTGCCAGCCGGGCTTCCGTAGTTCCTTCGTTCAAGAGCACAAAAGCCACGGTTCCATCGGTATTTTCAAAGGCAGAATACATCAATCCTCCCCCTGCATCACCTTTGCTTTCTATGCGGAAAGCACCCGGTTTCACCACAGACGACAGATGTCCGATGATATAATAATGAGAATTATAAGTCATTGTCTTATAGTCTTCACGGCTGATGTCCACAGCACCGTAACAGGTTTTGCAACCGCCTTCGCGCCAGGGCCCACGCTCATTGTCCAGCATCAGATTCCATACAATGACACCTTTGCACCAGTTGTTCACTGTTCCAAGTGCTACCTCGCGCATGTCTTCCATCAAGCGTTTTTCAAGATTGCGTCCGTCATTCCACATACCGATGGAGGTTTCGGTGAAAATCAGTTCCTTATCCGGGCGTTTCTGCCGGATATTGTTCAGTTCTTCACGTCTGCCGCCATAGTTATGGTAAGCAGCTCCGGTGAGGAAGGCGGCGGCCACTTCGTCATCGTATATCTTGGCGGGATAACCCTGTTGGTCGGCCATATTATCATAATTGTAATTATGGTCGAAAGCATAAATCTTTGTATCCAGTCCGGCAGCTTTGAAAGCAGGGCCGAGGGCATCGCGCACAAAAGCCAGCTCTTCCTTCCAGCCCATGAACAAAGAAGCGGAATTGCCCCTATTCAACGGCTCATTCTGTGGAGTAATGGAATAAATCTCAATGCCTTCTTCACGGAATGCCTCTATCCATTTCACGAAGTAAGTAGCATAATCCTGATAATAATCCGGATTCAATTGTCCGCTCGTCCAGGAATCAAAAGGCTTCTTTTCTTCCAGGTTATTCACTTTCATCCATCTGGGACAAGTCCACGGAGAACCCAATATCTTGATAGTGGGATTAATGGCTAAAATATCTTTCAGAATAGGTATCACGTATTCTTTCTCTTCGGTTTGCAAAGCAAAGTTCTCAATGCCTTCCGTGTCGCAGCAGGTATATTCGCTCAGCGAAAAGTCGGAACAACCGATGGAAATGCGGATATAGCTGAAGCCCAGTCCGTCTTTATCAGAGAAAGTTTCGGTGAGAAACTTCGCACGGTCGGCAGGTGCCATCTGCATCAGGTTGTAGCAGGTAGAGCCGGTGACGGCAGCACCGAAGCCATCCATTTCCTGATATTGCACCGCAGGGTTCAAGGTGACAACAAACGCAGATGCAGGAGATTTGGAGAGTTTCTGAGTGGTGTGGTTAAAACTTTGCTGGCGGTCGGCAGTCGTAATGTATACGTCCACTTTCTTCCCGGTTGCATCTTCGCCCAGCGAAGCAGATGTCTTGGCACATGCAGTAATAGCAATGAATAGACAGCATCCTAATAAAAGAGGTAGTTTCAAGTTCATGGTATGTTTTTCAAGGGTTAATTAATCTTCCCCAAAGGTAGGCAAGATAAAGGCATTGCGCTCCTCAGTGTTATCAATATGTGGACGAGTGAAAGTCTTTGCACAGATAACACATTAAAAAACAACAATATAAGATTGAGTAGAGAAAGTAAAAAAGTGGATAAAAAAGAAAGGGATGACGTATGTTTAGCGTATCTTCATGACGCATGTTTCAAAGTCATCGCGCGAAATACATGCCTTATTTTTCACCTTAGCCCGGTAATTATAAATGGTGTTGACGGAATAGCGGAGAAATTCGGCTATCTGCGAACTATCGTCAATACCCAGACGGATTAAGGCAAAAATGCGTAATTCAGTGTTCAGCAGTTCGCCCTTACGGAGTGTGATGCGTTCTTCCGGTTGCAACAACTCATTGAACTTCTCAACGAAATCCGGGAAAAGATGAAGGAAAGCCGTATCAAAATTCTCATATAGTTCTTTCAGGTCAGTATCGAGTACATCTCTCGAGCGCACCATTTTCAGGAGTTCTTCCGTCTGCCCGCCGGAAAGTTTTTTGTTGACCATACGGCGGTAGGCATCCAGGCGGTCGATATAAGTAGAACAGAGTTTCAGGAAACGGCCGATGTATTCTTCCTTAATATGGTTGGACATTTGCAGTTGCTCGTTAGCCTGCTCCAAGTGACTACGGGCCACGGAAAGGTGTTTCATCTGCCGATAAATCCAGACGATGGCTATGACAAGCAGCAAGGACAAAACGCTAATCAACAAAAGATAAAAACGGAGGCGCTCGTTCTGTTTCTCTTGCATGGCCTGATAGGTGAGGTCTATCAGAGACAGGATACCGGCCGTCTGCAAACTGCGGCTACGGGCATTGTAATGGTTGGTTTCACTCCACGAAAAACGAATATAGCGGTAAGCCCGTTCAATGTCTCCTTCTTCATAAAGCAATTGCGCCAGCGTCCATAGGGAAGCATGGTCGGTTATGGCAAGACGAATATCGGTAAGTGCAGACAAAGCCAGATAATACTTTTCCTGCTCCCGGTCGCCCAAAAGGCGATAGAGCATGGAACGGTGATATGTTACCAACGCATATTCCGGCGTATCGGGACGCACATTCGCCATACGGGTATCGTTAATCTTCAAAGCCTCCTCCAACTGCCCGGAAGCGGAAACTTTCATTTCCCGGCGCTCCAGATAAAAAGCGGAAGTGGGAGAAAGCACCTGCATCAACGAATCACCATAGGCAGCAGACAGGCTATAATAACGCCCACGCCGGAAGGTATCCTGCGTGTAAACTCCCAATTCACCGTACAAATGGCGGTAACATTCATAATAATCGGATAATAAACGGAAAGACAATTGCCCAGGATGTATCTTTTCCAAATCTTCGGAAGCTTCTTTATACATGCCTGCCGCCGACATCAGATGTGCCCGCCGGATACGTGTTTCATCAGCCGCCTCCCGGTCTTCATGTTGCTGCGCCCAGCGCAGGTTACGACTGAGGTAATAGAGGGCTGAGTCGCATATATAAGCTTTATATTCCTGATACATTTCGGCATTCAGCCGGAAATAATCCTTAGTTTCCTTATCCGTCTGTGCCAACTGCTGCCTCAATGCCTCAATACGAGTTTCCCGCACTGCCACATATTGTTTATGAGCGCAGATAGCCTCATCAAGAGCAGCTTCCCATCCATCCATCGGAGGAATATCAACGGGAGCCGACATTCCACGAATGCCCGCTAAAGCCAACCCTAAAAATATCAGCAATTTTATCTTCATGGCGACAAATATAAAAAATTTGTTTCCTATATTTGCAGCATTAACCCCCAAATGTATCCGATAATGAAAAACTTAACACCCCAACGAGTGGCGGCGGTCGATGTATTCCGCGCGCTCACCATGTTCCTCATGCTTTTTGTAAATGACATCCCCGGTCTGAAAAACATTCCCCACTGGCTCGAACATGCCGAAATGAATGAAGACATGATGGGATTCTCCGACACTATCTTTCCTGCATTCCTGTTCTGTATGGGCATGTCCGTATCTTTTGCCATCCAGAACCGTTACCGGAAAGGTGACACCACTTTACAGGTCATCGCGCATGTCTTCTGGCGCACAGTTGCCCTGATTGCAATGGGACTGTTTTCGCTCAACTCCGGCGGCATAGAGGGAGGGCTCTCCCATCAATGGTTCACGATACTGATGGTTATTGGTTTCTTCCTGGTCTGGGCGGTTTACCCAAAGGCCGAAGGTTCAAAAAAGCACCTATTCATCGCAATGAAGGTCGTGGGTGTAGCACTGTTGGCATTCCTTGTATTGTATAAAGATTTAAACGGGAAACCATTTCATCAAGGTTGGTGGGGCATACTGGGACTTATCGGCTGGACATATGTGGTGTGTGCCGGTATTTACCTGTTTACCCGTGAAAATCTGCGTAAGAATGTAATCGCATGGCTGGTGGTTGTGCTGCTTGCCGTGGTCAGCCATTCCAGCCTGATACCGCAGGAATATGGTTTACGTGTTATCCTGCTGCCTTTCATCCCCAGTGATTGGACACTGCATGCATTCGGCATGTCGGGGGTGCTCACCTCCCTGTTGATGCAGAAGTATGCCGACCGGGAGCACCCGCGCAAGTTCATCACTATTCTTTGTGTACTGGGCGTCATCATGCTCATTGCTGCGCTTTGCTCACATCCTTACTGGATTATCTCTAAGATACAAGCCACTCCAAGCTGGTTGTTCTATTGTCTTGCCGCATTCTTCCCGCTATTCGGTTTGTTCTATTGGCTGACGGATGTTAAAGGCAAAACGCCTTGGTTTGATATTATCAAGCCTGCCGGAACAGCAACGCTGACGTGTTATATCATTCCTTATCTATGGTATTCCATACAACAGCTATTAGGCTTGCATTATCCCGATGTGCTGAATGCCGGCACTCCGGGCTTACTGCGCTCGCTCATATTCTCCCTCATCATCGTCCAACTGACCGGACTGCTGGTGAAGGCTAAAATAAAGCTGAAAGTATAACTTTTAAGATTTATGTTAAAGTTACAAACTCCCAACAATGAAAACAAGGTGCTGCTTCATTCCTGTTGCGCACCTTGTTCTTCTGCCATTATCGAATGTCTGCTTGCCAACGACATTCGCCCCACTGTATTTTATTATAACCCCAACATCTACCCCCGGGAAGAGTATGAAATCCGAAAAGCCGAAGCCATCCGCTATGTCCAGGGTCTCGGGCTCGATTTCATTGATGGCGACTACGATTACCAACTCTGGCGCACCTCCATGGAAGGTATGGAAAACGAACCTGAACGCGGCAACCGTTGCCTGAAATGTTTCATCCACCGCCTGACGGAGACAGCACGTTATGCTTCAGAACATGGCTTCACTCTGTTCACCACTACCCTCGCCTCCTCCCGCTGGAAAAGCCTTGACCAGATAAATGAAGCAGGGCGTCGTGCCGCCTTCCTTTATCCCGGCACCACCTTCTGGGAACAGAACTGGCGAAAAGGCGGGCTACAGGACCGGCGAAACCAACTTCTCAAAGAACATGACTTCTATAACCAGCAATATTGCGGTTGCGAGTTCAGTATGCGCAGGCTGGAAACAACTTGATAATTATGAATGCCCACTTTATGGCAATTTATCACTTTAGCCTTTTCTATACTCCAGAAAAGGCTAATTTTTTATATTACCACAACAGTAATTCAAAATATTTTTTTACTTTTGTATGTGTACACGAATAAACACTAATATTATGAAGCAATACACATTTCTACTTCTATTTTGCCTTTTTCCTTTCATGATTGGATTAGCAAACACTATAGACACTCCTACTGCGGGAATCTATAAAGTGACAGCTTCATCCTCATTAAGAGTTCGCCAAGCTCCAAACACCAACGGAGCCATTATGGGTCAAAAGATGGCGGGAGAAAAGATTGAGGTTACAGAAATAAGCGATGGTTGGGCTCAAATCAACTATGATGGTCAGATAGGATACGTCAGTGCCCAATATATAGAATATCTATCTCCATCACCTACCCAAAACACTTCTAAACAATGGAATTGGGAAAACTTATTCAAGGGGAGCGGAGACCGTGAAACAGGAACGATATTGCTTATTGTAATTTTAGTCCTGTCTCTCATTACCTACATCATCCGCAGAAGCCAAAATGACAAGGCTATAGATAACCAAAACTTTGGATACTATACCTATATCGGCTTACTTTTCATCACCTATTCTGTAGAAATCGGATATCAGCTCGTTATGGGAAGCGACTCCATCTGGTTTTGCTCACCAAAATCCGTAGGATGGTTATGGATAATTATCAATTTCATCATATTCGGAATTGTGGTATATAACCAGATAATGTGCCTTTTTCTGGTTTTAGACAGTATTTTATGGAACGCATACAGTTCTCTTAGCTTTCGATGGGGATATTTTTACGGTATTGGCATCTGTGGCATTGCATGTATCGTATGTAGTTTCTTTTTTCAGTCCGGCATCCCTTTTGCCTTGGGAGCAATGGGAATTTGCCAACTGATTCAATTAGGAATTATAATAAAAGAGGTAGGTTCAAGCGGCGGTTTTTCATCTACAATACTATGCATACTAATGTATATTATAGGAACCGCAGCTACTCTCATTATACTTGTTCAGTTTGTTTTCCTTCTGATTATTGTACTTATCGGCTGGCTCCTGTTATCGGCCTTTGCAAACGGCAGCAGCAGTATAAATCATAGTGATGACGGACTCAAGAAATTCAGACTGCCCGATGGTACTGAGATTACACAAGACAGTCCGAATAGTGACGTTGGTTTTCACGACAATAGCGGACGCCGCTGGAACCAGACTCCTGGTGGTGGATTTAAGCGAACTTATTAAACCTGCAATAGCAAACACCTTACCAGCCATTGAAGAAACAGCCGGACGGTTCACCGGTTTATCTGATAAAAACAATCAATTACAAATATAATAGATAGCATTACTGTAACTCAGCCGTACCTGGGATATATCCGAAATGTACTTGCTCCGTACCTTCTCCACTCACAGGTACCTCTGAGCGAAGAAACCACGGTCTTGGTACGGAGCAAGTGCATCCCGGGTATAATGCGGACAAAACTTATCACACCGGAAAAGATAAAACAATTATCTACGCAAAACAATGCAAATGAACGCAAAAATCACAGGAAGCGGGTTGAAGAGATTTATTTTCCATACATTTGTGCAGTAACAAAAATAAGTAATTAAAAACACGATATCATGGGAATTATCAATCAAGGCATTCTCGGAGGTTTCTCCGGTAAAGTGGGACCGATAGTAGGGTTCCGCTGGAAATCAAACTACTATATACGTGCCCGCGCCGCCAAAGTCAGCAATCCGCGCACACCCCGGCAACAGGAACAACGGGGTAAATTTGCCACGGCATTCAGCTTCCTGAAGACCATAAAGCCTTTCATTCGCATTGGATATAAAGAGTTTACGCAAGATAAATCTGCATTCAACGCCGCCATGTCCTACACGCTGAAAAGAGCTATGACGGGTAGCGGGAAAGATATCACGATTGACTTTAACCGGGCGCTGGTATCTATGGGAACGCTAATGCCCGTATTTGAAGGTACAGCTATACAAGATGAAAATAAAATGAACTTCAACTGGCACAACAACTCTGGTATGGGAAATGCGGAAAACACAGATATAGCCATGCTGCTGGTATACAACAAAGACAAGGAAATGGCTGTCTATGACACAGAAGCCGCTTTGCGCTCCGACACTCATGCTGAATTGCCCCTTCCGGATGACTGGCAGGGCGATGAACTGGTAGCCTATCTCAGCTTTTGCAGTGCTGACGGAAGTTGTGTAGCCAATAGCGTACGACTATCCGTAACAACCGTCCAAACTACCCCGCATGTACCCCAGTCAGAGGATTCCGCCTTATGGACTCTTTCAGATGGAATTTCGTTTTATCCAAAACTTAAACAACCGGTCGTTGATGACATAGCCATCCAGAGTCTTACTAACCACCCCCTTACCGGAAAGTCCTTTCAGAGCAGACTGTACGGAACTGGGTGATTTCAGATGATATCTTCGCACAAACTCACCGGAAGTCACATTGGCAGCTATATTTTCAGCAGCTATTGCACGGAGTATCTCACGTTGACGCTCCGTCAGGTCGGCAAAGATGGACTGATAAATGAAATTTTGTTTTCGGATAAGGGAAGTTAAAGCCATTTCGAAATAATACGGTGTGGCAGTTTCTCCTTTCTCCGTCAGCAAGAATACCTCATTCATCAGCATCTGCAGATAAAGAGTAATCCCTTCAAATTTTTGATAAGCCACTTCCACTAAAGCGGCATCTATGGCTTTGCCATGCTCACGAAAATGCATCTGCACAAATTCGATATACTTATCCGAAGGTATGCTTTCAAGATGCAAAGTAAAGGTACTTTGATAAAAGGGACGGTTCTCACTATTGAACATATCCACCAACAAACTGGGTTCGCTACCGGCAAAAATGAAACGGGCGTTCGGACAATGCTGTATCTGCGTGCGCAGCAAAGCTTCCATATTCTTTTCAGTATAATGGCTTATTTGCTGAAATTCATCAAACGCAACAATGCAGGGTTTATCGGCAGTATTCAGATACGCAAAGATTTCATCCAGAGTGGCATCCACAGAGGACACGTTTCCTAAACCAATTTCTAACGTGGGTTCACCGGTTAAAGCATCTATTTTCACAGCAGGACGCAAGGAAGTTATGGTTTGCAGAAAACGATCCAGAAACTTCCTGCCACGTGGTTTCAACTGGTCGATTATAGCACTGCCGAAAGCATATACAAATTCACGGATAGAAGCCGTTGCAAAGATATCGACAAAGAAAACATTATAATTTTTACTGATTTCCTCTTGGTGAAAAGTATGTAGAATTAATCCGGTCTTTCCCATACGCCGTTGTGCAATCAATACCACATTGCGCCCATTTGTCAAATCACGAATCAGTTCGTTAGTTTCTCTTTCGCGGTCACAAAAGTAATGGCTACCGGCATAGGTGCCTATTATAAAAGGATTTGTTTGCACAGTCTTCATGATTATTCAATTTTAGATTATTGCAAATATAATAATTATTATTATGATAATCATAATAATTCATCTTGAAACATTCCTAAGCAGATAAAGTTACTACATAGTTTCTTTTTGGCGATACGCGGATAATAAAGGCATATTTCCAGTATTAAAACAGCAGGTACAAACAAAATATCTTCCGTATCTTTGCTTGCAGTTAACATAAAAAACAGAAGAACATGAAGAAATTTACAATCACATTCGCACTCTCTATCCTTGCAGTGCTACTTGCTGCAACTCCTTGCAGCGCCAAAGGGAAAGCAAAACATGTCGTATTAATCGGATTAGATGGCTGGGGCGCCTATAGCGTTCCCAAAGCAGATATACCTACTATCAAGCAATTCATGGCAGACGGAGCCTACACGCTTGAAAAACGTTCGGCCCTCCCCTCTTCCAGTGCCATCAACTGGGCTTCCATGTTCATGGGTGCCGGACCAGAACTGCACGGATACACGCAATGGGGATCCAAAACTCCTGAACTGCCCTCGCGCGTACTCAATGAACATGGCATTTTCCCAACTGTCTTCCAGCTACTGCGCGATGCACAGCCGGAAGCTGAAATCGGCTGCCTGTATGAATGGGACGGCATCAAATATCTTGTGGATACCCTTGCTTTGAGCCATTACGCACAAGCTCCCGACTACAACAAACATCCCGAAGCCCTGTGCACAATGGCAGAAACATATATCAAAGAAAAAAGGCCGACTCTGCTCGCCGTCTGTTTCGATAATCCCGACCACGTAGGACACCAGGCGGGACATGACACTCCCGAATATTATGCAAAGCTGAAAGAACTGGATGCCTATGTAGCCCGCATCGTCCAAGCCGTTAAAGATGCCGGCATACTGAAAGAAACTATCTTCATCATCACTGCCGATCACGGAGGTATCGAAAAAGGCCATGGCGGTAAAACCATGAATGAGATGCAAACTCCTTTCATCATTTCCGGTAAAAATGTAAAGAAGAGCGGCGAATTCCATGAAAGCATGATGCAATATGATGTTGCTTCCACCATAGCTTATATCTTTGGATTAAAGCAACCGCAGGTTTGGATAGGTCGTCCGATGAAGCAGGTGTTCAAGTAAGAAGTATAATTCATATCCAAACATTTGCAAATGTCAAAAGTTATAGCGTAATTTGTGTAGCACTTTTTGTGCTACACAAATTACGCTATACATAAATATTTGCTTATGAACAGATTGACTAACCCTTTCCTAGTTTACGGCTACGCCGGGCCTGATTATTTCTGCGACCGGAAAGAGGATACACAGAAACTGATTTCTGCCTTGCAGAACGGACGCAACATCACCCTGATGAGCCCCCGCCGTATGGGAAAAACCGGACTGATAAAAAATGTTTTTTATCAGATTCAACAAGAAAAGCCAGAAGCCGCCTGTTTTTATATGGATATATTTTCCACCACCTGCCTGAATGATTTTATCATTCTCTTCGGGCAAACAGTTATCGGCAAGCTGGATACCCTCTCTCAAAAAGCATTTACCACACTCACCGGTTTTTTCAGAAGTTGCCACATTGTGTTTTCTTCCGACCCGCTGAATGGGACTCCGCAAGCTACACTTGATTTTCATCCTTCACAGGCACAAGCTACCCTGAAAGAGATATTCGAATATCTGGAACACTCCGGCAAAGAGTGCTATATAGCAATCGATGAATTCCAGCAAATCACTGAATACCCGGAAAAAGGCGTGGAAGGATTACTGCGCTCTTATATCCAGTTCCTGCCACATATACATTTCATCTTTTCCGGCAGTAAACAGCATCTTATGAACGAAATATTCACTTCGGCCAAGCGTCCCTTTTACCGGAGTACGGAAAAGATGACTTTGCAACCCATACCGGAAAACGAATATTTTCTCTTTGCCCGCGATTGGATGGACAGGGGAGGAAAGCAATTGGACAAAGTGCAGTTCCAACAGATTTATCAACGTTTCGGAGGACATACATGGTATCTGCAATATATCCTGAATCGGCTTTACGAACAGCCACAACCGGTAATAGACGAGAAACGGATTGACATCTGCCTTGCAGATATCATTCAATCGGAAATAGACTCTTATCAACAATTATATGGAATGTTGACTGAAAATCAATCCATCTTGCTGCGTGCCATTGCACGCGAAGGGGAGGTTGCAGCCATCAACAGCGCAGCCTTCATTAAGAAATACGGCTTAAAGGGTAGCAGTAGCATCAATACAGCCCTCAAAACATTAATGAATAAAGAGTACGTCTTTAAATCCGATAAAGGCTATTGTGTTTACGACCGTTTCATGAAACTATGGTTGCAAACATTGCCTTATGCCAAATAATCTGTCAGCGATAGATAAGCGTCGACAAATAGTCTTCCGCAAACATCTCATTCGCTACTTCCCATAAAATCTCCGGAGTGAGTTGCTCAATACGTCGGTAAACCGCTTCGGAGCTTTCATATTTGTTGTAGTGCAGAAAAGTCTTCGCCATGCCAAGGGCATTGTTCTCGTTGTTATCCGAAGCTACACCTATCTGACCTATCAACTGCTTCTTTGCGGCAGCAAGCTGCTGGGGAGTCATTTTGACATCGCGCATTTGCTTCAATTCTTTCATCACCAGGCGCGTGCAGGTATCCACATCTTCAGGGTCACAACCAAAATAAGTGCAAAAAACGCCTGTATCGGTATAAGAGGTCAGATTGGACTCCACATTATAAACAAGACCACGACGCTCACGCAGAGAGACGTTCAGACGGCTATTCATGCCCGGACCGCCAAGAATATTGTTCAGCAGATAAAGAGCAGTGCGCTTATCATCATAAGCATTGTAGCCGCGACTGCCTATCATGACGTGGGCCTGGTGGGTGTCCTTATGTATAACGAGGCGTTCCGGAGTATAAAGAGGAGGCGGAGTACGACGGTTATCCACCGTCACCGCAGGCACATCAGCCAGGAGTTTCTCCGCCCAACGTACAATTTGCTTAAAATCCATATTTCCCCAAACAAAGAAAACCATATTTTCGGGATGGTAAAAACGCGAAGTAAAAGCCGCCGCATCTTCACTGCGGAAAGTTTTCAATAGTTCAGGATTACCCAGGATGTTGCGTCCCAACGGATGCCCACGGAAAATCAAGTCTTCGAAATCATCGAAAATAAGCTCGGAAGGCGTATCCTCATAAGACTGGATTTCATCTATAATCACTTCCGTTTCTTTTTCAATTTCACGCTGAGGGAAAGTAGAGTGAAATACAATATCCGTCAGTAATTCGAATGCTCTGCCAAAGTGTTCGGTCAGGAAAGCAGAATAAATCACCGTTTCCTCCTTATTGGTATATGCATTCAGGTCGCCCCCCACATTTTCCATGCGATTGAGTATATGCCAGGCTTTCCGCTTTTGCGTACCTTTAAAGATGAGATGCTCCACGAAGTGCGCCATGCCTTGTTCGTTTTCAAGCTCATCGCGCGTTCCGGCATCGACAGCAAAACCACAATAAGCCACATTGGAGAGCGATGGCTGGTGAATAATGCGCAGGCCATTGGCAAGCGTATATTGATTATGTTCCGGCAAGGGGAAAAGTGCTAACTTCTTCATTCTGACGTTTGAAACTGATTGAGGGCGCAAAGATAGTGCAAACTGAAATCAGTACAAAACAAGCTTGCCTGTTTTTATTGAGGAGGTGCCGCCTATCTTCGCAAAGCAAAAATACAATAAAACTTATTGCCATTTATGGAAAATTGCAGATATTTGCATTTCAAAGTTAACGAGGGCACAAGTTGACAAGGCGGCAAAGCTATGCCGCGTGTTCCCCTTGTTAACTTGTTAACTAAATATCAGGAAATAATGATTGAATCCATTCAAGAGCTTCTGCAGAAAGAGGCACAAGCCGTACTGAACATTCCTGTGACAGACGCTTACGAGCGTGCGGTAGAACTTATCGTAGAACAGGTTCACCGGCGGAAAGGCAAACTGGTGACCTCAGGCATGGGAAAAGCAGGGCAAATTGCCATGAACATTGCCACAACGTTTTGTTCCACCGGCATCCCCTCCGTATTTCTGCATCCCAGTGAAGCACAACACGGCGACTTGGGCATCTTGCAGGAGAACGACCTGCTGTTGCTGATTTCCAATTCCGGCAAAACACGTGAGATTGTAGAACTCACACAATTGGCTCATAATCTGAACCCGGACCTCAAATTTATTGTTATCACCGGCAACCCGGACAGTCCGTTGGCCCATGAGTCTGATGTATGTCTCAGCACCGGAAAGCCGAAGGAAGTCTGCTCCCTGGGCATGACTCCGACCACCTCCACCACTGTGATGACCGTTATCGGCGATATTCTCGTGGTACAGGTGATGCAACAAACAGGATTTACTATTGGAGACTACTCCAAGCGCCACCACGGCGGTTATCTGGGTGAAAAATCAAGAAAATTATGCGAAAAGTAATCGGTATAGGAGAAACTATCCTCGACATC
>ULMJ01036496.1_pt1 | contig 16721 bp, 15 predicted proteins | sample 1951641 | NCBI WGS metagenome assembly ULMJ01 (sample SAMEA4835550, study PRJEB28245) | human gut metagenome | biome: gut microbiome; material: fecal sample | place: Denmark | collected 2008 | reverse complement strand
CGCTATGGCAGCCGCTTCCATCTGCTTATCCAGCTTCTTATCCATCACGGAGAAAATAAAGAAAGCAACCAAGCCACCCACTAATAAAATTAAACCAACCAATACCGGAGTGGTGATTCCGAAAGCACGTGCCAAAGGAATAGCTACTGCATAACCGGCTTGCGAACCAATACGAGCTAAAGCTACCTGTACACCCATAGCTGTAGCCAATTCTTTACCTCTAAACCATTTAGCTATAATCTTAGAGACAGTGATACCGGCAACTTCTGCACCTACACCGAAAATAGAATAACCGGCAAAAGCAACAAATACTCCGGCTTTATAACCGAAAATTTCATTAAGACCAAAGATTTGTGCATCCGGTCCTGCAAGTCCTGTCATTGCATAGTATTCGAGTGCTGTACCTCCTACCATCAAGATGGTTGCCAATTTTCCTGTGAAACGGATACCAAAACGGTCGAGAATCAGTCCTCCCCAAATCAACATCAAGAAGAATACATTCAGGAAACTGTAACCACCGGTAAAGAATCCAAAGTCCGTGCTCGACCAAGCCAAGTCTGTCTCCAGCATCGTTTTCAACGGTGCTACCACGTCGTTTACATAATAAGCTGCCATCATCGTGAAGGCAACAATCACCAACGCGCCCCATCGGGTAGCTTTGGAGTCATTCAATTTAAGTTTCAATTGTTCTGTCATTGTACTATTTATATAAGATTTTAAATTATTGCTTTAAGATTGCATAATCCCGACAAAGGTAATTAAATCTGGCATAAAAAGAAAAGAGGCTGACACCTTTTCAGTGTCAACCTCTCTCTTATTTCTGTTTGCGGTTCATCCGCGCATAGCTTTAGTTAGCCGGTTCTTCAGCAGCCGGAGCAGGAGTTTCAGGAACTGCAGGAGTTGCAGGTGCTTCTGTCTGCGGAGCAGTTGTACCAGACGGCATGTTATACGGGTTGGTTTTTTCTTCTTGCTGAGCTTGTTCCATAATTACGTCACCACCTCTACCAGAAGAAGTAGGAACAACATAAGCAGTAGCAATGCTCATAACGACCATGAATGCAGCCAAGCTCCATGTAGCTTTTTCCAGAAAGTCAGTAGTCTTGCGAACACCCATAATTTGATTGGAAGAAGAAAAGCCGGATGCCAGACCGCCTCCTTTGGAATTTTGAATCAATACAATGAAACACATCAGCAAGGATGCAATCACCATTAAGATAACTAATAATAAGTACATTTTGTTATTTTGATTTAGCGTTAATAATCAATTTCTCCAAAAATCTGATTTGGTCTGCAAAGTAAGCATTTTTTTTTGGATAATTCAAACTTAATTTTTTAATAATTTCAAGTGCCTTGTCATATCGGTGCTGTTTGATATAAATTTTAGCCAAAGTTTCGGTAAAACAGCTATCATCCAAATCATCGGGAACTGATTTCGGAGTTGTTTCCTCATCAGTTTCTTCATTCTCCGTTTCCTCTTCTTGCTCTGCTTTTACCTGTACCGACTGAATGGTCTCATCGGAAGCAACCTCCGTTTCCTCTTCTTCCATATCGTTTTCAGTCAATGGCAACAGAAGCACTTTTTCTTCTTTAGGCAACTTCAGGCTGATTCCTTCTTCTGTCTCACTCTGGCGAATAAAGCCGTCTATCAAATCTTGTCCACGCAACTTCGGTACTTTTGCCGGAACAACTGAAGACCTATCCGTCCCACCCGTTTCTTCCTCATCCTGCACCAGATAGGAGGTATAATCCATGGTATAGTCCAGTTCCGTCGTCTGAAAATGTTCTTCGGGAACAGTAGCAAGGAAGGCATCTATCAGTGAAAGGGTGCGGTCAATACTCGGCTCCTTTTCCATATCCTTTTCGGCAATGTGCACGGAAGTATGGGGATGAAGAGTATACCGATCACCTTCAATCAGGTAAAACAATACACGGCGGTCTGATACATACAATACCGCTTTACGCAGTTCCGCACCGAAATTAATATCGTGCAGCACATAGAGATTCTTGAGATAGAGCAAACGTAGGGACTGAAAATAAGGATAGCGGGCTACCAGCGTACGAAGTTCATACAAGGTATCCCGGTTCAACGCCTCGGGATGCTGTATCCATTGTTGCAAATGTACAGGCGTCATTCCTTATATTACCAGTTAGCTACGGTTGCGTTAAATATTTGTTCTGTAATATCTTTCACCATCTTGGTTATCAAGTCATCCTGCACATCAGTCAGCAGCAGGGAAGAATCATAAGTCTGGAAAGCCGTGAACTGTTGATCGGTGAAATCATCTTTATGGTCGGTATTATTCACAAAAGTAACCTTTACCGTCAAAGTAACCTTCACCTTTGAAGAAAATCCACTTGCATCTACCGCCTCATTATATTGATTATAACCGGTAATCTCACCATCAATTTCAAGGTCGGCATTGCCATTAACCAGCGATAGGCGCGTCTGGCGCATAAACAGGTCTTTCAAATCCTGATTAAACTGTGTAGCTAACGGGGCGTAGACATACTCCGCACGATTCTGGAAGTCAGCTATCGAAATAGTCTTCACCTTAGCGTAGTCAATCGAACTAATCGGTGCAAGTCCGACTTTAATACTACACGAATTTACTATCAGTAATATACCCAGCAGGATAACTGTCGAGGCAATCTTTTTAATCCAATCCATATTCTTTAATCTTTCTGTATAAGGTACGCTCGGAAATATTCAAATCCTTTGCCGCACTCTTGCGTTTGCCATGATGTTTTTCCAAAGCCTTCCGTATCATTTCTTTCTCCACTTCATCCAGAGAGAGAGATTCTTCTACATATTCTTCCGTATCCTGTATGTCTTCATCCATTTCATGAGATGGCTTTATGGAAGGGTGAATAATAGTAGGCACACTCGGAGAAACAGGAGCCACCACTGCAGGTGGCTGGGCATAATAGGTGGTCGATACAGCCGGAGCAGCAGTCTTTGCACGCTCGGTCATAATCTCATGCACCAGTTTCTTCAATTCCGTCACATCCTGACGCATATCGAAGAGAACCTGATACAGAATTTCCCTTTCGCTCCCGAAACTCTTGGACTCTTTGACACCGAACAAAGCCGGAAGCCGCTGCATATTATTCTGATCCGGCAAATAACCTTTCAGAATAGTGCCATTGATTTCACGATTCGTTTCAATGATGGAAATCTGCTCTGTGATGTTCTTCAATTGCCGCACATTGCCGGGCCATGAATAAGAAGTCAGTAACTGCCGGGCATCATCTGTCAATTGAATGGCAGGCATACGATATTTTTCAGCAAAGTCCGAAGCAAACTTGCGGAATAACAAGAAGGCATCCTCTCCACGCTCACGCAGAGGAGGCACCTGAATAGGTACGGTATTGAGACGGTAATACAAGTCTTCACGGAAACGTCCTTCGGAAATGGCTTGTGCCAGGTTCACATTGGTAGCTGCCACAATGCGCACATTGGTTTTCTGCACCTTAGATGAACCGACTTTGATGAACTCTCCACTTTCGAGCACACGAAGCAGGCGTGCTTGGGTAGGCAAAGGCAACTCTCCCACTTCATCCAGAAAGATGGTTCCTCCATCTGCTTCACCAAAATATCCTTTCCGCTCACCGATAGCACCGGTAAACGCTCCTTTCTCATGACCGAACAATTCCGAATCAATAGTTCCTTCGGGGATGGCACCGCAGTTCACCGCGATGTACTGGCCGTGTTTCCGCCTACTATACTGATGGATAATCTGGGGGAAGCTCTCCTTACCCACACCACTCTCTCCGGTAATCAGTACAGACAAGTCGGTAGGCGCCACCTGAATGGCAACGTCTATCGCACGCATCAATGCTTCATTGTTACCAATGATGCCAAAACGTAATTTTACCTGTTGTATCTCCGCTTTCGTCATGCTACAAATCTTCTTCCACAACGTCAAGTTTCAGCTTGTCGCTGTCATCACGCTTTTCGTAATATTGTTTTCGCAAAGGATTGGCATGTGCTTCTTTATCACGCAGGCGGTTACGGAATACGTCAATAGACACATAAATAGCCTGACGGAAAGAATCTTCGCTAGCCAGTCCTTTTCCTGCTATGTCATAGGCAGTACCATGAGCCGGTGAAGTGCGTATTACAGGCAATCCGGCAGTATAGTTCACCCCTTCATCCATTGCCAGCGCCTTGAACGGAGCCAATCCCTGATCGTGATACATGGCAAGCACACCATCGAAATGAGTGAAATTACCTGAACCCATGAAACCATCAGCCGGATACGGACCATAGCACAAAATGCCTCTTGCAGCCATTTCTTTCAACGCCGGAATGATGATTTCTTCCTCTTCTTTGCCCAGCAGTCCTTCATCTCCCGCATGTGGATTCAGAGAAAGTACGGCAATGCGCGGTGCACCAATAGCGAAGTCTTGCTTCAATGACTGATTGAAGATAGCTAGTTTTTCCTCTATCAGTTCTTTCGTTATGGTAGATGCAATCTGGCTAACAGGAATATGCCCTGTCACCAGTGCCACCCGGAAATCATCTTTCATTAATATCATCAGCGACTTGGCACCATTTCCCAATCTTTCTTCTATATATTCCGTATGACCGGGAAAAGAGAAAGTCTCCGACTGAATAGTATGCTTATTGATAGGGGCGGTCACAATCACGTCAATCAACCCTTCTTTATACTCCTCAATCGCCCTTTCCAAAGCACCAAGTGCAGCCTTTCCGGCTTCCGGATCAGCTTTCGAGAACTCCACCTTCACTTCATCATCCGTGCAGTTCACTACGCTCAAACGATTATGAGCCGCTTCCGAAGCCGAATTCACGATACTGAAGTTTGTCGGCAAATCAAGTGACTTACGATGGTAAGCTGCCACCTTGGGTGAGCCATAAATAATAGGCGTACACAGTTCTAGCATAACGGGGTCTGAAAATGTTTTCAGAATAACCTCGTACCCCACGCCGTTTATGTCTCCCTGGGTAATGCCGACTTTTATTTTATTATCTTCCATTTTAAATTTATATATATCACATTAGAGAAATGATGTGGGTGTGCCGGAACTCACCACGTTTTGACACACCCCATACCTTCATATTATTCTTCTTTATCAGCAGCCTGCTCTTTAGTCACTCCTAATGGTATTTCTGAACCCGTCTGTTTATCACCCGGCACTCTCAATGTGTAAAGAGAAGCTTCCATCTGGCGCATTAGATTACGTTTCAACTTATCAGGTGAATAGATAAAGGCTTCTACAACGATAATGCGTTGGTTCACCGGATCCAGGCGCATATGCGAAACATACGGACCGCCCATAAAGTCACCCTTCATACGCCACAATCCACGTGCTTCCAAAGCATATTCGCCTTGTATAGTGAGAGGACGCACATCTGTCATCAATGAATCGGTCATCATATACACGCCTTCCTTAGAACCCGGGATATTAGCTTTCATGACAGAGTCGCGCATCTGCACAAAATATTCTTTGGTAAACGTATTCTTATCCTTATAAGGGAAAGAGTAAATAACAAAGTTCTGATCGCCGGTAGCTGCATTCGTGCCTGCCCAGAAGAAATTCTCACCTTGCTTGGTAGAAGAAAGTTCTGCGGGTATCCATACATCACAATCAAACATGCTCTTCACTTTCGTAGCCACATAGTCATTATGTTTCTTTTCCAACTGCGAAATCTGGCGATTCATTTCCGCACGGGTGAAGAAGTCGATAATAGTCTGCTTATTTTCCGACACGAACTTCTCGAAAGAAGCTTCATCCGGAGCCTGGATTGTCAAAATGGTCTGTGGTGCTGCATACACATCCCTTGCATACTTAAACTTAGGCTGGGTATAAATATCCTGTACATCAGCAATGATAATGTTACGAATCAGCTTTAACGTAGCATCATAATTTGAGGGGGAAGTGTACATCATACGGAAAGAACGCTCGGATTGGGGAAGTCCCGGCACATCCGTATCGAGTACGTCAAAAAGGGCCCTGCCGGCAGGGCGCTCCCACATAGCAGGGTCAACCACTACCAAAATCTCATACGCGCGACCACTGGAGGTCGCACCAAATACGCCTTTCTTACCACCACTACAAGCGGAAAAGGCAATCGCTACAAGAGCTAAACTCAAAAAAAACAGGTGCTTTCTCATATACTTACCAGTTAATGTTTTTACAAAACTACGAAGAATACGTATATCATCCGAGCCAAAGTTAATAATTTATATTAATTCTTGTTTATTCCCTTCCTGCTTCGCAGTGGAAAGCATGCCACAGGCGGCGAATATGTCCTCACCCCGGGAAGCACGTATCGTGGTAAACAAACCATGAGAAGTCAGATAATCACGGAATTTATTCATTGTTTCCATATCCGCACCTTCCAATTCTACGCCCGGTATAGCATGAAAGCGGATAAGATTAACACGGCAATCCAGTCCGCGCAAGAGTTTCAACAATTCTTTAGCATAGAGCAACGAATCATTCACACCCTTGAAAACAATATATTCAAAAGATAGTCTGCGCTGTTTACTAAAATCATAGTTTTTTAACACGTCTACCATTTCTGTAATAGAAAAGGCTTTCTCCGCCGGCATCAGTTCGCGGCGCTGCATGATGACAGGAGAATGCAAACTAATGGCTAAATGGCATTCGGACTCCTCTATGAAGCGCTGGAAACCTTTGCGCAATCCAACCGTAGAAAGAGTGATTCGCTTAGGGCTCCATCCATAGCCATAAGAAGAAGTCATTATTTCCAGGGCTTTCAACACCTCGTCCAGATTGTCCAGAGGTTCTCCCATGCCCATCATCACGATATTAGTCAGCTTGTCCCGTTCGGGAAGGGAATTAATCTGATTGATAATCTGATTGGCAGTCAGGTTAGCAATAAAACCTTGTTTACCGGTCATACAAAACTTACAATTCATCTTACATCCCACCTGCGAAGATACACAAAGCGTGGCACGTTCTTCATCAGGAATATAAACCGCCTCTACAAAATGTTTCTCACCAGCCCGATACAAGTATTTCACCGTACCATCTACCGAACGCATCGCATCCACAGGTGCATCCGCTCCCACTTCACAGATATCTTTCAGAAGATCCCGATGTCTTAACGACAAGTTAGTCATGTCATCTATGGAGTTCACTTTCTTGTCATACAGCCATGAAGCAATCTGCTTGGCGGCGAATCCTGGCATTCCCAGTCTCTTCACCACCTCCTGCAATTCAGCGAGTGTTAATCCTAAAAGAGTTAGTTTCGGCATAATTATCTATCAATCTTTCCAGTTTATCTTTGCAAAGGTAGGAATAAAGTTGCACAAAGGCAATGGCAGGCACAGAAAATGACAGAAAGGCAGAAAGAAAAAGCCGCCTGATATAACATCAGACGGCTTTCATATCTCGAATTATTTTATAATTCCTTAGAAGAACAGGTAACGTGAATCTTTCACATCAGCTTTCAGATACAAATCGTTGAGGAACTGGCTTGCCATACGGGCATGCATATTCTGCAATGTAGTTTCTTCGGTTTCCTGATTGAAAGTCTCGTTCATCTTTTCTTTTGCATACGGTTGGAGAACAAATACACCACCATTGCCCTTAATCGGAGCACTCAGTTGGTTCAGCTCAGCAACAGATGCATAAGCACCTACCAACGGTTCGCTCGCACGCAATGCAGGAACATAAGCAGGGGCTGCAAAAGTTACGTGTTTCACAGAGTCGCTAACTGCATCCGCCATAGCTTTGTACTGATCGAATGAAGTTGCACCGGCAGCCTTCATATCAGCCATGATTTTCTCAGCTTTCTTGTCGCGAAGCAATTCCAGTCTCAACTGGTCTTTCACCAAAGCCAACGGACGGTAACCTGCCGGGATTACAGCCGAAACACCCACCACCAACATACGGTCACTTTCGCCACATTCATACAAACCCGAAACTTCACCCGGTTTTGCAGAGAAAGCCCATCTCAGAGCTTCTTTAGTACCTCTGATACCACCGATAGTATGTTCAGAACTGTACAGGTCGTTTCTGTCCAGCAATTTGTAACCTGCATCTTCAGCATTAGCAACCAATTTATCCAAAGTCGGATTAGAAGCAATGAACTGGCTGAATTCATTATATGCTTTGCTATAAGTCTCCTTACTGAATTCTACCGGACGCTTGATGACTGCTACTTTATATTTATCCTTAACAGCCTTTTTGTCCATCACCTGCAAGATAACATTTGCTTGTGTCAGACTCAGGTTAGTCAGAGCATTCTTATCCAAAGTGTTGATAGTGCTTACATACTTCAGGTTGTCACCATCCAACTGTGCACCTTCATAGTTAGCAGAAGAAATCCAGGTTGACTCACCGGTCTGACCGTATTTCTTTGCAATCTCTGCAAAATCTGCACCACCCTTAATAGCAGTATAGATACTGTCGGCCAAAGCTTTTGTTTTAGTAGCATCTTCAGCAACCACCTGTATCTGGCGATATTGGATAGAGTCTGCCATTGAAGCAGTAGCCAACTTCTTGAATGAGTTAATAGTGTTGTCAGTTGCATTATAGTAAGGACCATATACCCCACCTACAGATACTGAATCCAAGCGAGCTGCAACATCAGTAGGCAACGCCTTAGATGTATAATACAAATCAATATAAGGAACTTCAGAACCAGCAGCACGAACCAGAGTTGAATAATCACCCGGAGTACCTGCAAGCTGCTCTGTGTATTCCATTACTTCGCTCTGGATAGCTTCTCTATCTTCGGGGCTTGCAGTCACCTGTACATCAATGAACTTGATGTTACGAGTTTCTACATATTGCTTGAATTGTTCTTTCTTCTTTCCATAAGCATCCTTCAGGTCGGCATCCGTAATGGTTACGGTAGAGTCAACGATAGAGGAATAAGGAATAGCGGCCAGCAACAAGTCGGACTGATCTACTCTCGCATTGAAAGCATCCTGAGCTTCCACCGGATTAGAGAAAAGAGACTTCGATACCAAAGCCTGATATTTTTCTGCCAGACGAGTCTGTATCAGTTGTTTTTCCAAGAAAGACCAGAACTTATACATAGACTGATAATATTCAGCATATTGTGCCGGCATCTGTGCTGTGTTCATCTTAGAGTAATCTACCAAGAACTTCTTCAGCATATCTTTGTCAAAAGCACCAGTCTGCGGATTACGGAACGGGGTCTGTTGCAACATCGGATGTACACCTGCATCAATGATTGCCTGAATTTCTGCTTTAGAGACTGACAAACCAAGCTTCTCTGCTTCGTTTTCAATCAGCTTATTGTTGACGTAATTTCTCCAAACTTCATCTTTAATTTGGTTGGTTTGTTCGTCGTTAAGTGCATTTGAACCGCTGGAGAATTTCACAACCTCAGTATATTCTTCTACTAAGTTCTGATAATCCTGAGCGGAAAGTGCCTCTCCGTTAACCTCTCCTACATCATGTGATTGGTGCGGCTGCAATACCTTCCAAGCATCTCCTGCAATGAAAGCAAACAGCGCCAAACCAATTACAACCACCAATAAGGGTCCTTTAGACCGAATGTTTTGTAATGTTGCCATTTTAGTTAATATGATTTATTTGTTTATTATTATTTTCTCCAAACTTCATTTTAGCGCACGAAGATACAAAAAATGCTAATACGCATCTATTTATTCTCTAAAAAAATATACCATTCCGTCATTATTCGACCACTTTAAGACGTACCAACTCAATTTTTGTGGCTGTAACCTTAATTATTTTAAACTGGAATTTATCAATAGTCACTACTTCATGTAATTTCGGGAAACTCTGATAACGGTTCAAAATCAATCCACCTACGGTCATATAATCATCCTCTTCAGGTAAATCAAGATTAAATGTCTCGTTCACCTTCTCTATCTCCAAACGACCGGAAAGCACATATTCACCCTCACCAATCTGCTTGCAAACATACGAAGTGTTATCATGCTCATCTTCAATATCACCGAATATCTCTTCCACCAAGTCTTCCAGTGAAACAATGCCCGCCGTACCGCCGAACTCATCCACCACAACCGCAATAGTTTTCTTCTGCTGCATAAACAGCTTCATCAGTTTATGCGCTGCCATTGTTTCGGGCACAATAGGAACTTCCTTCACATTATTCCGCCAGTCGGCAGGATTACGGAACATTTCAGACGAATGAATATAACCTACCACATTATCTATATTTCCGTCATAAACAATAATTTTAGAGATGCCGGACTCAACAAAAAGGCTCTTCAAATCTTCCAGGGAAGTAGTCAGGTCAACAGCTACAACTTCCGTACGCGGTACGATACAGTCACGTATTTTAATACTGGAAAAGTCAAGCGCATTCTGAAATATCTTCACTTCGGTGTCCAGTCCTTCCTCATCTTCGGCATTATCAATGCTGGACTGGACGAAATAATCCAAATCAACTTTACCAAAAGCTCTTTCTTGCGCCTCCTTATTAATCTTCATTCCAAACAGACGTAAGAAGAGATAAGACAACCCGGATGCCAGTTGAGACACCGGATACAAAATGACATAACAGATAATCAAGGGAAAAGCACACACCTTCAACACAAGATTAGGATTAATCTTGAATAAAGTTTTAGGGAGAAATTCACCTGTAACCAGAATAATAAGCGTGGAGATTATCGTCTGCAACAGTACTTCTACAAAATCATTAGAAATCAAATCTCCCAGCAAATGAACTTTAATAATTTGCGCCATGAGGATACCATAAATAACCAGCGCAATATTATTACCTACCAGCATGGTAGAAATGAAGCTATTGGAATTACGAAAGAAATAGGAAAGGATGCGAGAAGTCAGCCCTTCTTTACGTTCCATTTCAAAACGCAGTTTATCTACGGAAACAAAAGCAATCTCCATACCTGAAAAGAAGGCAGAGAAAGCCATAGTAATCAATAAATAAATATAGGTATCCATAATTTACGGTTTGATACTATCAACCTGCAAACTGTCAGTCTGCAAACTGTCGGTAGGCGTTGTGGCATCGTCGTCCACATAGAAAATGCCTTCCGGCTTTCTTATTTTATAAACAGTCATTTGTTCATTGGAGTCGAATCCATGTCCCGTAATGATACGGTCCGGTTGTTCAATGCGGATAAACCTATCGGAATAGATAGTATGCTTATTTTGGTCCCAATAAAGCAGATCGGTTTCAAACCTCTCATCTTTCAGATTCCGAATATCTACATTACTCATCAACTTCCACAGCTTTTGCTTATCATAATAATAAGCAGTATCCGACTTTACACTTGCTTCCACATTGAATACCGAATCAAACTTCTCCAGAAAAACGCCTTTCTCGAATGCCCAATAGGATGGATTCTTCTTATCAAAGACCAACCATTCCTCGGTATTGATGCGATAGCGGGTGACACCGGAGTCAGAAATCAAAGTCATCACCCCTTTCGTATCCATCACAGGCAAAGAATCACGCTCAGTGATGGCATCTCCCAAATCTTTATGGCGCCCGGAACAGGCAGAAAATAAAAGAAGCATAACCACTGCCCCAAAGGCAATGGTTATGCTCAAACTTCTACAAAATAGAACGTTACTTCGTTGTGGTAACATATTTATATTTCTTATCGAACCGTTGTGCTTTCACCGATCCAGCCACCTACTGTAACGCGGTCGCCAGCTTTAATACCCAACATAAAGAGGTCTTCAGCTTTCGGTGTGTAACGTGCATATGTTGAAATCAACTCATTTGCTTTATCTGCCACAGTCGGATCTACAGCCTTAGCACGTTGCAATTTGTCAATAACTACAAAGTATGTACACTTATTCAATGCAGGCTCATCATTCCAGTTCGGGCTGGAAGCATAAAGCTGTGCAAGCAGGATGTATGCATCACCATAATTTTCCTTAAAGCTGATAGCTTTCTGTAAATAACTTCTGGCTTGTGAAAGCTTCTTCACATTATACAAAGAAACTGCAGCAGCATAAGCAATCTGAGCTTTCTTTTCATTATCATTTTCCAGCGACAATGCTTCATCAAAGTATTTGATTGCTGTATCATAATCACCCTTCTTGTATGCCATAAATCCACAGCCTGTAGCTGCATCAGCAGTCGGGTTAATCTTATACATATAATAAGAAGCCTGGAAATATGCTTCGCTTTCAGTACACTTCATCATCTTCAGGATAGAGATAGCTTTCTTCAGATAAGTAGAGTCTGACTGATTAGCTTCAATTTTAGGACCATAAATACCTTGCAGAGATTCACAGTCGGCAGTACCGCTATTAATAAACATTGCTACAATGTTATCTTTCACTTGTTGCAGAGCCTTCTTTTTGGCAGGGTCACTTTCAGCGGCAATAGCAGCATCTGCATATTCAGAGTCAGTCAGATAATCCTGAATAAATTGTTCTTTGTGGTTGGGGTCAGCTTTCAACTTATTCAAAGACATATCCAAGAAATAGTGCAAAATAGGACTTTTAGAACCTTCTTTTTCTGATTCTATAGATTCTTTCAACCAAGTATAAGCCTGATTCACATCCACATTCGGAGCATAAGCGATATAACTGATAGCCTTACTTCCTTTGGTATCCCCTACAGAAGGCGTACCTTTCAAATGCTGGAAGTTTGGTGTATATTGCATTCTCAAATCATATACTTCCATCAATTCGTCGAAGTATTTCTTATAGTCAGCCGAATTACGGTCTTTTATATCGCCCAAAAAAGCTGTTAATATCTTTATGCCATCATTAAAAGTATAAAACTTCAATGTTGGACAATTTTTAAGCACTTCTTTCCACGGCAGATAAGCATCCTTAAAATTACCTGCTCTTACCGCTTCATGAGAAATACTACTGTTCTTATTACAATCTTCAGTCTGTGCGAAAGCGCTGGTTACTCCACCCGAAAGGAGCAAAACAGCTACAAGCGTTTTAATCTTCATTGTATTTAAATTTTAGTTGTTATATTGTCTATTCTTTTTTATTCAACCCTACGCTTCCAGAACCAACGTTCATTGAATGTCACACCAATACAAACTCGCAATGTATTCTCATTCACAAACCGGGCTTCTGTGCCTTGTGTTCTCACATATTGTGCCGAGATGCTCAACACAGAACGGCTACGTGGAAGAGGCAATCCGAAACCGGCAGTCACCCCGTATTCATTCGAAGCGCGCACACCGTCTATTTTATAATAAGGTTTGGAATAATAAGCTCCCAAACGATATTTAATGTGTGAAAGATAGCTTCTGCCTAACTGGTTAGGAATATATTCCGCACCCAAGGCAATCTTTGCACGATTACAGAAAGCAGCCGGATCATTCATGAATGTCACACTGTTCCATTTCTGGAACATCACATCCATACCTACCGTCAGACAATCATCATACACATATGTCACACCAGCACCTAAAGTCATAGGAATACCCATCGTTAATACCGTATCCCTTTGCGTTGAACTATATCCGGTATTCTGATTACCAAGTGTTTCCTGCACATATGAATCATTACTCAAATTATGTCCCGGCGAGAAGACGACACCCAAAGTGGCAGCATGTTTCTTGCCAAATTGATGTGTATACTGCGCGCCAAAGTCAAGTTTATAGCTTGTAATCTCTATTCCGGTAACCGTCGTCAACGGCATTACGGTCGCATCAGACGGAAATGTCTGATAACGGCTATGCGAGATATCCCCCCAAAGATACGAAATATTCGCACCAACAGAAAGATTTTTAAGAATTTTAAAACCTGCACCTAAATAAAGTTGGTGTAAACCTCCTTCTCCGGAATAAGTATTTATGTAAGATTTATCAGGCACCTCTTCATTTTCCGTATAGCTTCCCATGCTATATCCGATATTGGAATAAGGCAACAGTCCTATACTCATGGCGCCCCATTTGGAAAGGCGGAACTGCATCGTTATGTAATCAAAACTTGAGTTTTTGGCATTCATCTTGACGCCTCCGTCACTTAAGTTGGTGTTCTGCATAGAAATCCCCCCATCAAACATAAAGGTCAACGAATCGACCGCCGTATAGGATGCCGGATTCGCGAAGTTGGTCTGATACTTATCACGTAAGCCATAAGCAATGCCACCCATTGCCTTACTATTACCCGACCCGTGGTCTGCCAGCTGTCCGTATCCGTATCTTGTATAGGGAGAATTTGTATTATTTTGAGCGACCATCGCCCCAGATAATATCGTGAGCAAAAGCACCAAAAGTGTTTGTCTAAATCTTGTCATTATTATAGTTTAAAATTCGATTTAATCCTTTCAACACTAAAAATCTGTCTGCAAAGATGATACTTTTTAAGTTCGTATCAAAAGAAAAATCATCCCCGCCCGTTAAAAAAACCAAAAGTTCAGGATATTTATGTTTCATAGCCACTATGTAACCTGAAATTTCATATTCCATTCCTTTTAATATTCCCGCACGGATAGCAGTGTCAGTATCCCTCCCCATGGGGAGTTCACGCCCTTCACGAGGCACCAGAGGCAATCGCCCGGTAAACTGGTGAAGCGCCCGGAAACGCATCTGCATGCCGGGAGATATGTTCCCGCCATGATAGCGCCCTTCAGCGTCAACAAATTCATATGTAATGCAGGTACCGGCATCAATCACCAGGATGTCTCTGCCGGGAAATTGCTCATTCGCCCCCACCACTGCCGCCATACGGTCGTATCCCAGCGTTTCAGGAGTTTCATACAAATTCTCCACCGGCAGTGGTGTCTTTTCATCCAGCCAAAGCACAGGCACCGGGAGCTTTGAGAGTTGCGCCAAAGCACATTCACTCAAATCTATGACGCTCGCCACAATCGCTTTTTCAACAGCATACCGACTGCAAATATCAGGCAAAAGCTCTAACGTGCTATTTGAATCATATACCACTTCCAACGGCAATGTTCCATCAAAAAGCGCCAACTTTGCCGTTGTATTTCCTATATCGACAACCAGATTCACAGCATTACTAATTAAATTTGCGGCGCAAAGATACTATTTATATAGTTTCCGGCAACATTTTATCTAAGAAGAAGAAAAAATTATCGACGAACGCTTTCATTATCCGGCGAATATACAAGGATTAAAGACTTTTTCAGTAATACGTTTTTTTTCTATCAATATTCATCGTTAGCGTAAAGGAAACCGAATGTAGCCTGCTCATACTCGAATATTTCTTCGGGATTAAAGAATCTCTTCAGCTCCACTTCGGCAGCCTCAGGCGAATCGGATGCATGGACTATATTTTCCTGGAAACTCATACTGTAATCTCCGCGAATGGTTCCGGGTGCTGCTTTTCTGCCATTGGTAGGGCCTGTCAGTGCTCTCACCGCTTCAACAGCATCCACCCCTTCAAAGCAGCACACAATGACCGGACATGCCATCATTGAATCCTTCACGCGCTGAAAAAAGGGTTTTGCACTCAAATGGGTATAGTGTTCATTGAGCACTTCGTCTGTCAATTGAACCATTTTCATACCAGCCAAACGTAAGCCTTTGCGTTCGAACCTATTTGTAATCTCACCTACCAGTCCCCTCTGCAGGGTACATGGTTTCAGAATAACCAGTGTTTTTTCCATCATAATAGTCGTTTTTTTATTGAAAGTTATAGAGTTGTTTTACTCTGTTCAAAAATACGATTTTTATTTGAAACAAGGTTTCTATTGGCTTTTTTTATGCAAAGGGATGATAGCGTACAGGAAGTTGTAAACGCATTTAACTTCATTCCGTAGATATCATGTTACTGGCAGGAAATTTAGAACCATAGGCAGAACCACTAAAGTGAGCGGCGGTCAAACGATCCAGCCCGTCGTAACGGCAAAAGAATATATTTTAAATTCCATCAATAAATAATCCCGTCTCTAAAAATATTTAGCTTTCAGAGACGGGGAAAATTTAAATAGCGGATTAAAATTCCAATACTCCGTTCAATCAGATAGAATATCCAGTTGAACAAAATTCTTAAAGACTATTTATACAAGCTAAATTCTTGTTCTAATTCCATCTTACGTTTAAAATAAATCTGACATGCAACTTTTTCCACATCTACCAGTTGTTCATAGTGCATATCATCAAAAACCAATTCATAATACCCCCAAACAGCTTCTCTATAGGGATACTTTTCATCCGCACAGCAAAAAGCTTTGTAATACCAAAAGGAAGGAATTTTATTATCAATGATCTCAAAAAGCGGATAAGGATATGCCGAAATATATCCTCCGTCATCTATCAAATAATCCAAAGCTCCTTCACCAAACAGCATACCCATCACTAGAAATTCTTTACCAATTTCCAATCCGAATTGCGTATATTCAGTAGCACCAAATCGACCTAATTGTTCTTTTTTTAAAGACTTATACTCGTATTGTCTTATACTCTTTCCTGTATTATTAATGCAACGTACTTTCATGAATCTATTTAAATTTAAAATCATCAACTGCTTTCAAAACACCTTCTTCCCATTTTCCGACATAGTGTATCACTGTTTTATTTCCATCTAATCCGGTATGTATATATTGCATCTTTCTCCAACCAAACCAACGTGGGGCATTTATAGGATTCATTCTTTCAATTATTTCACCTGCAGCAGGATTTGCTAGAATTTCTTGCATCGCTAATTTTTCTGTTAGATTTCTCGAAATAAACCTACCTGTGTTTCCAAGTCCTAAAGGACGCAACAACGGACTCACTTTAGACATCACCTTCCCGAGTATCCACCCTATAGCTTTACCAACTAGAGGTCCACCAAGTTCACCTGCGCCA
>ULMJ01036056.1_pt1 | contig 16936 bp, 16 predicted proteins | sample 1951641 | NCBI WGS metagenome assembly ULMJ01 (sample SAMEA4835550, study PRJEB28245) | human gut metagenome | biome: gut microbiome; material: fecal sample | place: Denmark | collected 2008 | reverse complement strand
ACGCGCTCGGCGCCGTTGATGACGAAGGTGCCGGAGTGGGTCATCAGGGGGAAGTCGCCCATGAAGATCTCCTGCTCCTTGATCTCGCCGGTCTCCTTGTTGTGCAGGCGCACCCGCACCTTCATGGGTGCGGCATACGTGGCGTCACGGGCCTTGCACTCCTCCACATCATACTTGGGCTTCTCGTCCATGGTGTAGTCGATGAAGCTCAGCTCCAGATTGCCCGCGTAGTCGGAGATCACATCCACATCGGAAAACACTTCCCGCAGGCCGGTCTCCAAAAACCATTTGTAGGAATCCTTCTGGATCTCCAGCAGGTTGGGCATCGCCACAACTTCCTCGTGCCGGGCAAAGTTCTTGCGAACTGTTTTGCCATAGTACTTGTCCTTGGCCATGTTAGTCCATCACGCCTTTCTGTTTGTTCTGCCGCCTGTGCCACCCTCCGTTTCCCACCGGCGGACGGCCTTGGCCGCTGCATTTCAAATTTTTTACCAAACACATTCAGGCCGCCATTTTGATACACGCGGATTTGTTGCTATTTTCGCAGCAAACCTCTTGTATTTTCCTCTTGGCGGTGGTATACTGGTCATGTAAAAGGGGATATATCCCCATCATCCCAATATAAGCGTCTTATCTTACCATATTTTTGATGGCATGTCAAGATAAAGTGCAGGCAACGGCGAAATTTTTTGCCGCTGCCTGTTTGTTTTTCCATCTCACGTCAAAAGCGGGTGCGTTTCCATCGGAAACGCACCCGCTTTTACACTATTATTCCGTTGGCCCCACGTATTTGGACCAGATCTCCGTGATGTAGCCAATGCTGCTGTCGGAGTACTCCACGTGGCAGCGCACCTCCGTATACGCCGCGTCAGGAGCCGACGCCGTGGGGAACACCCGCTCCACCTGCCACAGCACCACATCGTTCAGGTACGCCTGTCCGCCCTTGAAATAGGCGTCACTGCCATAAAAATGTACCGAATCCACCGTGCACTCATCCCGGTTCAGATTCTCATTGTAGGTCAGTCCCTTGGCGATCAGCCGATCCTTGCCCAGCTTCTCAGCGGCGGCACAGTCATAGTTTTTGGTGGCCTTCACCATCTGCTGTCCCGAGGGTGCAGGGCCGCCGCCCTCCGTCCAGTGATCCGGCAGCGTCTCGCCGCCGTTGGAGGTCTGCCCCTGTTCGCCGGTCTGTTCGTTCTGCTTTTCCTGCTGGAGCGTCTCCTGCTGAACCGGTGTTTTCTGGTCGCCGGAGGTCGGCTGCTGATCCGCTCCATCGGACGCTTCCGGCGTCTGCTCCTCCTGCGGCGTAACCACCTTCACCGTGCCGGTAGGGTCGCCCGGCGTTTCCTCCACATTCTCCGCCGCTTTATTGCCGCAAGCCGCCAGCGCCAGCAACAGAAGCAAGCCCACCAGTAATCCCATGTATTTTCTCATTTCTCTATCCTCCGTTTATTCCCCGCCGCTCCGCTCTAGCAGCGCCACCGTCTCAGCTTGTGCATCATTGTCCAAACTCAGGCTCATATCTTCCTCAATGATCGGGAGCTTGAATTTGATGGACTTGAGCCACTGGCCATTGGGCTGACGTTCTTCGTAAATCTGTATTTCAGAAATCAGCGACTCCATCAGCTGACGCTTTTCCTGATCGTCCATGACGGAATAGAGCTTATCAAAGTAGATCAGCACCTTATAGATGTTGTCACCGGTGAGCTTCTCTGCCTCAATCGCCATTTTCTTGGCTCTGGCAGCGACGAGCAGATTCTCTGTGTCCTCAATCTTATCATACATCTTATAAAGCCGGTCATCAAGGTCTGCTTTTCGCTTAATATAGTGTTTATCGTCCGGGTCAAGGGAGTCGATCTCGTCCATCAGCCTTGACTTTACAGAATAGCTCTGGCGGAGCTGTTTTTCGTAATTGGCGATCTCCTGCTCAATGGCGGAAGTGTCCACCTTCATGTTGATTTTTTCCTGCATCATGGCGGCAAACTTGGGATTGCTGACCAGCTTGACAATAACCTCTGCCACAGCGCTGTCCAACAGTTCCTCGTTGATCTGCTTTCGATAATCGCACTTGTGCCCACGGGTCATAGTGCGGTGCTTGCACCCGTAATAGAAGAAATCCTTGTACTTTGTTCCGTCCGACTTGTGCTTGATGCTCTTGTTGCCATACATCCCGGCTCCGCAGATTGGGCATTTGACGATACCGGACAGAAGATGCACCTTAGTGTCCTTGCCACGGTTCACGTGTTCATACTTTTCCGCCTGAGCCAGCAGCTTCACCTGTGCTTCGTGCCAGAGTTCTTCCGACACGATCCCTTCGTGCTGGCCAACAACCAGCAGATAGTCATCCTGCTCCACAAGCCGGTATTCGTTCCTGGTGCCATGCACCTTCTCCGTTCTGCGTCTGCCATAGGCGATTTTCCCACAGTACACAGGGTTTTTCAATATTCTCCGGATAAGAGCCGCATCGAACAGCGGGTTTTTGCCGTTCTGACGCTGGATTTTGTGAATACCATGTTGGTCAAGATATTTGGCAAGGCCATTTGCGCCCATATCGGTATGCACATACTGATCGAAGATCACACGGATTGCAGCCGCTTCTTCCTCATTGATAAAAAGCTGTCCATTTTCCAGCTTGTAACCATAGGGCGCAAACCCGCCGTTCCATTTGCCCTCACGGGCCTTCTGGATTCTGCCCTCCATTGTTTGGACACGGATGTTTTCTCGCTCAATCTCTGCAACCGCTGACAGAACGGAGATCATCAGCTTTCCGGCGTCCTTGGAGGAATCAATCCCATCCTCCACGCAAATTAGATTGACGCCAAAATCCTGCATGATCTGCAAGGTAGACAATACATCTGCCGCATTTCTGCCGAAGCGGGACAGCTTGAACACCAGCACGAAGGATACACCATCTTTCCCGGATTTTATATCCTCCATCATGCGGTTGAACTCGGCTCTGCCCTCAATGGATTTACCAGATTTACCGGCGTCCTCATATTCGCCAACAATCTCATAGTCATTGTACTCGGCAAAGGCTTTCATTCTGGATTTCTGGGCATCCAGAGAGTATCCGTCGATCTGCATGGCGGTGGATACTCTCGTATAGATATATACTTTTGTCTTTTCTTTCTTCATAAAGCTCCCTTATGCTGTTCTATCCGCCTGTGTAACAATCACTCGGCCCTTCAGTTCCTTGCTGAACCAGTTCAGCCTATTTTGGAAAAATGTCTGATACTCATCTTCCAAAACACCCCAACCTGGGACGGTGCTTATCAAGTGAGAATTGAGTGCTTTTTCAAGATCGGCATTTTTGGCCATGTACTCGCTGATATACTTGGACGGCGCTCTGTCACGAATAGAACGTTTATTCAGGAAATCGTCCACGATTGTAATATTGCCGATATGGTTTACCAGCCAATCTTCAACCTCCGGATGTACCTTGCGCATATACGCTTTGGGGAAGAAATGGTGATAATTTTTACTGTTTGCCTGTTTCAGCCAATCATTCGCAATGTGAACAATGCCATTATTCTGAAACGAGACTGGTTGCTGATAAGCAAGAAGGCAAAGCATTCCCTTAATGAAAGCCGAACCGGCAGAAAAATAGCCATGATTCCGGATAAACTCAGCAGAAACATCTATCGGAACGTCGTAAACAGGCTGCTCATCGTTCAGTATCTTGTCAATCTGCTTGACATCTTGTGTCAGTTTCGTTTCCGCAGCACTCGAAAACCTTGAAGTCAGCACGCAACGCCAGAAGTAATCCTGAAGAAGGTCCTGCTGCAAGCCCGCCGGAATATCTTTGTGATGGAAGAAATAGTAGGTAAACGGAACCAATAAAGCATCATATGGAAGAAGTTGCGAAACAGGAATTTTATAAAAACTGCGTAAATAATCTACAGCCGACTCAAACGCACTCTCAACTTGAGGCCATATATCGATAAATTTTTGCTTTTCCAAGTTCAGAATGCTTTTACGTGTGCATTCCTTTACGAGGCATACAGAGACAGCCTGCAAAACAGTGGAGCTGGAAATTGTGTCGTAGTCAACATTTGAAAGATTTTCGACCAGCGTATCGTATTTCTCCGACAAGTCAAATTTCTTCGCTTCGTCATAAGTTTTTGCTGCCATGATTTCAAATAGCGTCAGGGGCTTACCGCCGATATTAATTCTTGTGAAAATTTCAGTTGCGACTTCAATTGGAGCATTTTTAACGTCAATTTTTGAAAACTGGTAGGTCTGCACGGCTTTACGATACGCATCGATCTCATCGATATAGTCTTTATATTTGCTCAAAAGCAAACTGAGTGAGCCGTTGAGAAGATCAACGAAGCGGATGATCTGTGCATCTTGATAACCTGTTTTATCGGTAAGTACAAGAGGATCTCCGGATTTTGCGGTAAGATTAACATAGATTTCAGAGTAGTCGGTAATCTGGCCATTATCATCCTTTAACTTTGCTCCTCGGAGCGCCACATATAAGCTGGTCATACGCTGCTGCCCATCAAGAACATATTGAACGGTGTTTCCGTCAGGTGTATCCGGGAATTGAAAGTTTCCAATATTACGAATGGAGCGAAGACGATCATTTGTTTCCCAAATAATGAAGGTGCCAATTGGGTAGCCTTTCAAAATGCTATCGATCAATCCGGCAGTTTCCTCAATACTCCAGACAAACTTACGCTGAAACTGGGGAATCTTTATCTGGCCTTGTTCGATATTGGCAATCAGGTTGTTGTAAAGCATATTGCCGGGTAACGATTGATACTGCGATACTTGATTATCCATCTTAACACCATCTCTTTCTGTTTATTGCACCTGCTTCGGTTATTGCAAAATTGGCAGCAACTGAAACTCGGTTCCATTCATCCCGTCAAGTTTATGTACCTCAATACAGGGAGGCTCGTGCTCTCCCTATATTGAGTTTGGACACTTATTACACGATTATTATATCATTCTGTTTCGGCTTTTTCAATAGTGTCCTCTGGCTGTTCGGGAACATTTGCAGCTCCAGCAGTTTCTTCATCAAAAAAGTGCGGCGGCTCTGGAAGGTTGTCAATGTCCAGAACCGCCGCATATTTTTCTATTAAGTTGGCAAGCAAATCGGCAAAGCCGCTCCACTCATCCTTATTCCAATCCGCTATAATGGTTTACCTCCTGCTTCTTACTGCCACGTTGTGTGTACGCCCGGATGATCTCCGGCGGGATACGGTCAAGAATCCCTTTTACCCGTTCATAATCACTTTGCAGCCTTGCTTCCTGTAACTTCTTGACGGTACTCTGCTGTTGGCTCTTTTCTAGGGCTTCCGTCAGATCATCGTTTTTCTTTTTCAGTGCCTTTTTCTCGGACTCAGCCGTGGTAAAGCACCTCTGATATTTCTTCATCTGTGTTTCCATCGCCGCTACATCCGGGATATATTCCTCCAGAAACGCTGCGATCTGCGCCGTCCGTTCCTTGTAATTGGTAAACTTCACATCGGAAAGCATAGCATCCAGCTTCTCCATCTGCTTTGTCAGACGGGTCATCTGTTTGAACACTCTCGGCGGAATATGGTCACGGCCAGTCTCACTGGCACTCTCACCACGCTCTAATACTGGATACTTCTTGACCATGTGTTCCCAGAACTTATCCTGCCACTGGGTCATCTTTTTGCGGTTGCCCAGAATCTCCTTGGCACACAGCCGCTTGTCCTCCGTCAGTGGGACAAAAGAAAGGTGCATATGGGGCGTTTTCTCGTCCATATGCACCACGGCGGATATAATGGTTTCGGGGGATTGGTTCTGTCGGATAAACTCCAACGCTTCATTGAAGAATTCTCTGATCTCAGCCCGTTTCTTGCCCTTGAAAAACTCCGGGCTTGCGGTAATCAGAGCTTCCACCACACGAACACTGTCGGAGCGAGTACGGCATCCAGCTGCAGCAATCTGCCGTTCGGACTCTGCCCGATACTTTCTTTCCGGCTTAATAAGGTGGAAATTCAAATGGCTCCGACTGGTGTCAATATCCGGATTGCTTGCGTATTCTTCTTTGGTGCGTTCATTGTGGGCTTCAATACGCCCGATCTCCGGCCCCTTATACTTGGCAAATCTCAAAATAGCAAACTGTCCTTTTTCCATTATTTTTCCCGACCTTTCTGCCACACGATGTCGTAACCCAATACATCAGCCAGTTCCAAAACCTCTTTATAACGGATGCTTTCCCGCTGCAATTTTGCGGACAGGTTGGAAACACTGTCCGACCAGCCGTATTCGTCATGCAGCAGGTCAACTACTTCCTGCATCGTCATTCCGGCACGGATGATCTGTGCTTTGATTTCGTTACGTACATTCATATTGATAAAGTCCTCCATAAAATTTCATTGTTGGTTCGGTGAACACTCTGCGCTTCAAAGCAGAACAGATATACCGAATCGTGAAAAAACTGCAATCTCTGAAATCCTTCAGAATTTCTCCTGTGATGTCCTGTCCATATCTGACCATATCCCACTTTACTGTTCCGTGTGATTTGGGCTGGGACAGTAAAAACACCCACCATTTCGTAAACACGGTACACGATTCAGAGAAGCGCGATTCCGTAAAATCATTTCGTCCTGCGGTCAAAAACTTGCCTGTTTCCACTACTATTGAAAATCCATATTCCAAAACAGGTCTTTACGAATGCTTCTGCCAAAAGGAATTGAGATGGACTGAAAAGTACATGTACCAAGTGTACTTCCGTACCGTAGTACATTTGGTACGGATGGTACATGTATTTTCAGGTCCCTTTCACTTTTCACAGAAACGGCCTTTGCAGAAGCTCGATGCCGACAAAACCTCTGGCGAATTTTCCGCCGCCGATATTGACCTTATTTGTGTATTCAAGGTGATAGTGGCTCTCATTCTGTTTGAGAAAGGAACAAAAGCGCTTTTGTGAAAGGCTGCTCATGGCGTTATCATCACACCACAGCTTGTAAACGGCGTACAGGTCTTTGGAGCTGACTTCGTAATCCGCCTTGAAACGGATATACCCCTCGGAACCTAAGAATTCGATGATGTTGTTGCCGTCCGATACCGCAGCATCCATGTTGTCCTGCGCCGACTGGCTAAGTGTAAACCTGTAATCATTGGCGATCAGGCGGTGCAAGCCCGCAAGTGCCCACAGGAAAATGCCCTCCGCTTCTGCGCACATCTTTTCCGCAATATACGGATCGTCTTTCCGGTTCGGGTCTTTTTCTTTGGTGGAAAGGATAATCTGTCTGCGGAAAAAGCCCACACTATGGTCATTGATAGATTGCAGGATGCCGTTGCCCAAGCCGATAAAGCGCACATACAAATCGCCCTGGTAGCTCTGCTGTCCCTTTTTCTCCAGATCCATCGGCAATTCTGCGGTGATGATCGCCTTGATGTGATTGGTCTGAGGCAAGGCTTCCAGCTTCATATCATCGTCCAGCATCACAAGCTCATGCTCCAGATCGGCACGAGCGAAGGGGCTTGTCTCTACCTTTGCGATACTGCCCGTGTTCATGTTGCTGCCCAGCAGCGCACGAAGGACAATACCGATGCGGCTTTTGCCCTCGCCGCCCTTGCCGATCAGTAAAAGCATCTTCTGGCCTTTGGTGGAGGGAATAAAGCAGTATCCCATAAATTCCTGTAAAGTCAGAATGTCCTCCGGCTCCAAAATCTGAGACAAAAAATGCAGCCATGTCACTGGCTGCGGAGCTTCTGGATTGTAAGAAACGGGCAGACGGTTCCGGCAGAAATTCTTTTCCGGACTGAATGTGCCGTTCAGATAATAGGTGCCGTTCGCCACATGGATGCGGTCTTGATACAGGGGCAGCTTTTCGGTGCAGCACTCCATCCGCATGACATCCAACAGATTTGCGACTTTCTTTGCAATCCCACTGGTCACATAACACTTGATGCGGTCATAAATCACCTTTTTCAGGCGGTTTTCATCGTGTACTCTGCCGTTGACCGTGAAAAACGCCCCGTTTACCGTGACCATTGGATAGTCCCGGAGAAATTCTTCGCAGAATAGGGCTTCGTTGATTTTCTTGCCGTCAAACCACGCCGGATTTTCAGAGTGCGTGGTCTGCGTCATTTCCTCGCTCATATCGTACATCCTCCTCTCTCTTTCTTGCGGTGTAGTCCTGGAGGAACGCAACCGTGCTATCCTTCATCAGCTCCTCCACCACAGCAACACGTTCTTCCAAATCGCCCACGGTCAGAATGTCAGTCAGATACTCGATGCGTTCAAGCATCTGGCAAGCCTCCACAAACCGGTCATCCGGATCATCGTCCGGCGTTTTTGGGGCATACCAAACCTTCCAATCTTCCAGCAGATGCAGATAATCCGTCAGCACCCGGAAGCACAATATTTCGTCTTCCCGGAACTGGCGGATGTAGGGATGCTTGGGCTTGTGCATGGCAGCGGCAGTCGGCACTTTCGGATCAAATCCAAAATCAGCAGCCAACTTTTGCGCTGCTTCGTAGCTGCTCAAATCAAAGAGCTTTGCCACAAAGTCGATCACATCCCCCTTAGCTCCACAGCCGAAGCAGAAGAAATAGTCCTCGTTTAGCTTCATGCTGGGATGCCTGTCATTGTGGAATGGACAGCAAGCCATGCCGTTGCGGTTGACCTTCAATCCGTAGTGTTCGGCAGCTTGCTTAATGGGTACAGCTACCTTGGTAGTTTCAAATAGATTCATACGCATACCTCCGAAATTAATTTGACAATTCTTGCTTGTCACCTGAATATACGGAGAAAACAGCTTTCAACCGAAAAATCCGGCACTTCTGCAAAAAAAGAAATCGCCGCCCTGAATTTTTGCAAAAATGCAAAATACACAGGGCGGCGAATGTTCACAATATGCATCTTGATATTGTTCCGCAAATAGAATATAATATTGTCAAATTTAGACGAAAAGGGGTGTTGAGGGTGCGCTATTTATCAACTTTTGAGGTGGCGGAGAAATGGGGGATTTCTCCTCGTCGTGTGGGTGTTCTCTGTTGCCAAAACCGCATCCCCGGCGCACAGCAAGCAGGAAGCCGCTGGATTATCCCAGAAGATGCAGAGAAGCCCGCTGATGCCAGAATCAAAAGCGGCAAATATATCAAAGCAAAAAATAAGGAAAGGGGGACATAACGAATGGAGAATACATTTTTGCCCGGTACTGTTAGACAGCGTCTTGCCGATCTGATGAAATATCACAAGGTATCTCAGACTGACCTTGCGCTAAAAATTGGATGCGGCGACAGCTTGCTCAGCCGTTTCCTAACCGGAAAGACGGACAAGATCGGTGACGAAAACATCATCCGTATTGCCAGAGTATTCAATGTGTCCACCGACTTTCTTTTAGGCGTGACCAATGTTCCCGATAGAAAAAATTATGAGATTGACGAGCTGGGCTTGTCAGCCCAGGCGGCACGAAACCTCTACACCGGCAAGGTTAATACACAAGTGGTCAATCGGCTCTTGGAAAGTCCCCGCTTTGCTGAACTGACCTACATATTGGAGCAGTATTTCAATGACACTATCGCATCCGGCTTTGCAGCTCAGAATCAGCTTTACGCTACCCTCGCCAATCTGACAAGAAGTACCGTACAAACCGATGCAGCAAAAGAAGCTGCCAAGGACATTAGCCGTTTACGGACACCGGCATATCAGGCAGATCTCGCCACCATTGAAGCTCAATTTATGGCGGCAGTCAAAGAAGTGAAGAAAGAGATCGGTCACGATTTTACAGTACAGCAGGCCCTCACCAAAGAAGCCGCCGAGCGAATGTTTACAGAGCTTACAAAAGGTCAGGATATGGAAAACCCCAAGGTCACACCGGAGCAAGTGACCGAACTGATTATCGACAGCGTTGCCAGTATGGATGGGGTCAACCAAGAAGCACTGGACAAGCTCAGTCAGGCGTTGACCGCCTTTATGCAGACCACCTTGGATCAGGCGGCAAAACAGGAGAAGGACGATGAAAAACCGGAGCAATGAGCAACTCTGCGCTCTGGCACAGAAGGGGAATACGAACGCCCGTGACTTGCTTCTGGAAAACAATTTCGGTTTTATCCGCAAAACCGCCAACGAGATTTATTTCGGTATGAATCTGGACGAAAGCGAACTCAGTATCGACAAAGACGACCTGGAGCAGGAGGGCTGTATCGGCTTATTGGATGCCATCCCACGCTTTGACAGCAGCAAAGGCACTAAGTTTCTGACCTATGCCGCACCGTCCATCCGAAACGCCATGACCGATTTGATACGGGATGCGTTTTCTCAATATGAGCAGCGGATGACCGATACCTCAGACGGACTTGCCTTTCAGAAAATCCGCCTGGATGAAGTTGTCCCCGGTGAGGAGCGGCTGCTGCGTATCGAAGCGATTGCTGACCCGATTGCCAAATCACCGGAGCAGATTTATGTGGAACAAGAAACATTGCGTGAACTGTATGAGGGACTGGATAGAATTGGAGGGCGAGAGCAAACCTATCTGCTTTATCGCTATGGTTTTACAGATGATGTTGAACACACGATGATAGGAACGGCGATTCATTTCAATTTGAGAGAGAGCCGAGCCAAAAAGATAGAAGAAGATGCTATGGACAACCTCTGGCTGGAGCTGCCGTGGTGGTTTTAGTGCGTGTCGCTGCGGAGGGACGGGGGCTTATATATACCTCTGCTTCCTTCTCCGGTCAGTCGGATTTTGTTTCTCAAGAATTCTGCATTTGTGTCAACACCGTTGTCACAAAATCCGCCTGCCCTACTGCCGCCGAAAAGCGTCTGTCCGCTTCAATCTGCCTATGTCGCAGATGCCGCAGCCAGCCCCTTTCCAGCGTCAGCCGGAAGCAAAGGTATAACACACTAGACTTTGCAGAGCAAAATCGTGTGCCAACAGGGATGCTTCTCGCCCCTATTGGAAACCCAGAGCCAAGGGGATATTCCCCTCTGGACACCCCATATTTTCTTCGCAGGTTGGTACCAAAACTGTGAAAGGCAGTTTGTCACCGGTGCGAAGAAAAAGCAAAAGGAAGCATCTGCGCTCAGATCGTGAGAGCGTAAATCTTCCTTTTGGTGCTGGCAATCTGAAATTTTTAGTGTAATTTCAGATTATCAGCAATCTGCTGCGGCAGAGATCAGTTTTACGAAGCATTACAAAGTGAGGATATTGAGATGAGTAAAAATAACGATTGGTTTTCGTCCCTACAACGCAGCAATGAAGTAATGAAACGCCTGTGTGGTGCAACAACTGCATTGTCTCAGTTGGCTGAAAGTGCTGCGTGGATTAAAATAAATCGCTTGGATCAAAATCTTTTTGCTGCTGCAGATTCTGCAACTGCAGCCATTTCCCGAATGGATAACTGGTACAAGACGACTTCGTTTGATGCACAAGCACACACTCTCAGTTTATTAGGCGAGTCCCTTTCTGCTGGGTATATGGCAGCGACGAAATTTGCCGCTACACCTACAGTTTTAGACGGGTTGAGAAAAATTGAACAGGCTATTTCAATAACTCCATCAGGTGCTTTTTCTGCTATGGATCAGATGACCAAAGCTTTAAGGATGTATCAGACACCAGACATCATTCAGCATATAAATAGTGTTTTGTCTAATTTACCGTCATTTGATTCTGCCATTTTAGAAACAGCAAAATCGTTAGATTTGTCTGATATTGAAATCCATGATGATGGCGCAATTATTTATGATGGTGTGAGATACGATTCTGAACGAATAGCCACCGTGTTAGATACACAGATTGAAGTTGCAAAGAAACCTACAGTACGGGAACAATTTGAAGCACTCAAGCAGCGGTTATGGTTATTACTCTTAATCCTGAACATAATCATGTTTCTGCCACAAGTGCCGGAGACAGTGGAATTCTATTGCGATGCCGTTGCTCAAATGCAAGACATACTGGAAGAAAAGAGTCGTATTTGTTTCACAATTAAGGAACGTTCTATTTTACGAGAAGAAGCAAGCTCTACTGCTGCTCGTATCCGATACCTCCCGTATGACACACCTTTAGAAATTATTAGTGACATTCCCCGTTGGTATCAAGTGACGTACACTGATGAAAATGGCGCTGAGATTACCGGGTGGATATCCAAAATCAGCGTAGAGTTGGAGGGATAACATGGAAAGCGTAAAAGCCTCTGAAATAATAGCTAAATACTATCGTGCGGTCTGCGATGCATATCGTCTCGGAAATGTTGAGTCATCTTATAACGCACCAATAATGGCTCTGTTCACAGATATTGGATGTGCTGCCCGTGATTTGTCTGGTGAGCGTAAAGGTCAAACTGGAGAAAATATTGATATTAAACTGTGGCACATCGAGGAAGAAGTTACAGAAACCGAACCGTTTGCTGGCGTTGAAGTTAAAAAAGTTGGAGGTATTGACAAGCGAGCCCTCTCCCAGATCAAAATCGAAGCTGATCAGTATGGCAATGCTGTTTTAACTGATAATCTTGAATGGCGTTTTTGGCGTGCTGGTGATACGGAGATGTATACCGGTCTGCGAATTATGGAATTGGTCGATGGAAAGCTAGTTCTGAGAGAAGACAATATCGAACTGTTTTTTAGCCTTTTAGAAGATTTTTTGCTTCGTGACCCTGCACAAATAAAATCATCTACTAAGCTGGCTGAGTATATGGCAATGCACGCCCGTACAATACGCAGCATTATTTCTGGTATTCTTAAAGATGATGGTACTGGGCAACCGCTCTTGACTGATAATCAAAAGAAGCTGCCTATGTTCATGGAGCTATACGGGTTATATCGCAGGATTAAATCTGACCTTCGTCCCTTAATGAACACTCGTGAGTTTGCAGATATGTATGCCCAGACTATCGTTTATGGGTTATTTATTGCCAGGTATAATGACACAACGCCGGATTCATTTGATAGGTATGAGGCCATCAAATATTTGCAAGAAGAATCTGAACTTCTCAAGCAGTTCTTTTTACATATTGCAGGAAGTGGAAGAAAACATCCCACCCTTGAAGGTGTTATTGATAAGCTATGCTCTTTGTACCGCATTTGTAATATTTCTAATTTGCTGGAAAGAGACGAGAAGAAAGATACGATCATCCACTTTTACGAGGAATTTTTGACTTTTTATGACCCGGCATTAAGAAAATCTCTTGGCGTTTTTTACACACCAGTTCAAGCTGTGCAATACCTGATTTCCTTTGTAGATAAAATTTTGGTCGAAGATTTTGATATTGAAGGTGGGTTGTCTAATAACGAACAGATCACAACGAAAGTTCCGTGTGCGCCATACAAGATAACGAAAAACAAGTGGTCAGACGAGATGACAATTTCCGTACCCCGTGTAGCCATTCTAGATCCAGCCTGCGGTACTGGCTCTTTTGGTGCGGAAATTATCAAATACATTAAAAACACATATTTTTCTGGTGCTCGGTCAGTATTTTACGAAAACTATATTCAGCAAGAGAACGGCTTGCTTTCCCGCTTAATTGGGTTTGAGATTATGATGACGAGCTATGTTGTTGCACACTTGAAGATTCGTCGTACCATTGATGAAACACTTGGTCATTTGCCGACAACTCAGCTTCCCACAAACATTTTTTTGACCAACACTCTGACACCGCCCATGTCCGATTTGGAACGTGGAGAACAATTGACCTTGTTTGATTTTTCGGCTGCCATAACAGAGGAAGCCTATAATGCTGATACATGGAAAACACGCCGCCCAATTAAGGTGATTATTGGTAATCCCCCATATTTGGCAGCATCTACAAACCCATACGACATTTCAGCATACAAGACTGAAACAGATGGAGTAACCGACTTCGGTGAAAAGAAACACTGGCTGAATGATGACTACGTAAAATTCTTCCGTTTTTCCGAACAGATCATTGATAAGAATAAAGAAGGTGTACTCGCCTTTGTATCTAATAATGGGTATCTAGATAATCCGACCTTTAGAGGTATGCGTGGTAGCCTTCTGCGAACCTTTGATAAAATTTATATTGTGAATCTTCACGGTAGTGCCAACAAAAAGGAAACTGCTCCAGATGGAAGCAAGGATGAAAACATCTTTGACATTATGCAGGGGGTTTCTTTGTTTATTGGTGTCAAGAAAACTAAAAAAACCGATTGGGCAAAGGTGTACTACACGGATATTTGGGGAACTCGAGAAGCGAAATTTGAAGCCTTGGCCAAGGGCAACCTGGTTTTCTCTCAGTTGAAGCTAGATCAAAAGATGGCGTATTTTATTCCATTTGGAAGTAATGATAAGGAAGCCTATGATAAAGGTGTTAGCGTAGCCGAACTGTTCCCAGTAAATGTGACAGGGATTGTCTCTGGTAATGACGGAGTATCCATTGCTCCTACCAAAGCTGAATTGATTAGGAGAATGGACATTGTTAAGAATGCCACAGAAGAAAAAGATATTTTCGATTTATGGGGCAGATTTAGCCGTGGACAAACAGCTGAGAAAATCCAAAATGATGTATTGTCCGGAGGCACTATAACTCCGATTTCATTTCGTCCGTTTGATTCTCGTTGGACATATTATTCTGGGAATTCTTGTGGATGGGTTCTTTGGCCCCGAGAAAAGAGTACGATGGGACATTTACTGGCAGAACCAAATAGCCCGATTGGAGCGAATATCGGTTTGGTCTTTTGTAAAACTTCCAGAAGCTTCTTTTCTCCATTTGTATCACAAAATATTATTGCCCATCGGCTGTTCTCAGCTATGTGCGAGATTACCTATATTGCCCCACTTTATCTCCGCTCTGAACCTGGACTGACTGGCGAAAGCTGGACTGCCAATTTGGACGACGAAGCACTCAATAAATTAACGCAATATCTGTCTAAGAAGCCAGAGCCAATAGAGATATTTGATTATGTGTATGGTGTCTTACATGACCCTGTATATTGTGAGAAATATGAACAGTATCTTTGCAGGGATTTTCCTCGTGTCCCAATCATCAACACACCGGAGAAAGAACGGGACGAAGGGGAATTTTATGTTAGCGAAGAACTATATCGAGAGTATGTTTCTGTGGGAGAGCGATTGAGAAAGCTGCATCTAATGCAAATCAAAGCCCCAGCAGAACTTGCTCTTGAACCAAACACTCCTGATGACATGGAAATCGGAGCCATCAAATATAAAAATGGCGTGCTTCAGTTAAATGCTAATAAACGTATCACCGGCATTTCCCAAGAAGCATGGAAATATCAAATTGGTGGGCATCAAGTGTTGGACAAGTGGTTTAAGGAACATAAGGGCGAAACACTCACTATTGATTCCTATACTCACATTGAAAATGTGGTGGGACTGCTTGAGGAAACAATCAAATTAAGAGAATATCTGCGGAGTTTACACTAAGCTATATTAATCTCTAAAGAGGAGCAATAGAATGAAACAATTCTTATACTTGGATACTGATATTGTCAATTCCATCATCGCTCAATCAGAAAAAGGGCTTGTACAAGAGCAATCTGAAGAAAGCGAAAACAACAAGACTAAAAGCACTCATGTCAGCGGAGGCATGGAAGGATCTGGAGCAGCAGAAGGTTCTTTCCTTAAACTAGCAAAAGCGGAAGCCAGCCTTTCTCTATCTGGTGAATTAGGAAAAGAATGTGTTTCTGCAACAACGTCCAGGGAAATTATATCTAAAGTTCTTCATGATGCTGCGTTTGATATTGCGTATACTTATATTCAACCTAAGAAATTTTCTGTTGGGGAAAACAACTCAGATGAGTACGGAGATTATGTGGAATTAACTCGTGTTTTCGATTTTGTGGATATGGATTATCTTGAAAATCTGTTTTCCAAAAACGGTTTGGTTGACTTTCTCAAAAAAACTTCCAAAGAGAAAATTGAAACAGAAGTAAGCAAAGCAACAGATGGAATGAACCGAGAGCAACTTCGTACTACTGGAAAGGCAATAAAAAGCGAACTCAAAAGACTTATTGCCGATAGCGATAAACAGTATGATGATATTCATGATATCATTGTTGCATTTCGTCAGCTTATGCCGTACACTCGTATGTTAATCTCACGTGACGGATATCTAATCCCAATGGATGACCAATATTTTCGAATTAATCCGAATAATTTGGGGTTCAAATATGGTGGAGAAATCACATGTGTTGGTATGATTACAAACATTATTGGTGCGGATACAGACCCCAATGATCCTAAAAATATATTTGCTACACTCCAATTTACTGTTAATGAGGTGTTGCGCACAATCTTGCCTACAGATGCACAGAATTTATGTGTCATCCATCCAATAGCGGTATTTTATAGGGTGTAAACAAATCTTTAGAGATTAGCACAAAACATAAAAACAGCCCACCGATCATCTGACCGGTGGGCTGTCCTACGACTATTTTGTTCAATCCATCAACCGATGTTCCGGTGTGCCGTTCACATATTGTGCCAAGTCGCCGCCAAGAACCAGCTGCGCATACTCCAACGGCCTGTTGTAGATGAGCCAGTCCAGTTCCGACCTCTGATACATATTGTCAACTACTTCATTCTCCACAGCGATCGTGTCAATGGAAATCATGCTGCCATCGACAAATTTCAGTTCAACACAGGCAGTATCCATATTGAACTCACAGGAAATCAAGCGCTCCATATTCGTCACCTCAAATCATCCCGAAGTGCTTCAATGCCTCCTTGATTGCTTTTTCTTTCTCCGGCGGGCATTGGGGCTGCCTGGCATCCTCAGACTTCGGCTTGTTGTAATTCTCACGCTCGATGATACCGCATTTCTGCTTCACCTGTGCGATATACAAATTGCTTACCTTCAAGCCGCAATGCTCCAGCACATAATTCTTAATCTCTTGGTAGGTAGCTTTCTTCTCCGCATCGGTCAAATCCAACTCGTCCATATCCAGCTCAACTTCAATATGCTGAGTCGATTTTAGTTTGGACAATAAACATACCGTCTCGACAGTTGTTTCAGTTTCCAAGGG
>ULMJ01035332.1_pt1 | contig 16956 bp, 16 predicted proteins | sample 1951641 | NCBI WGS metagenome assembly ULMJ01 (sample SAMEA4835550, study PRJEB28245) | human gut metagenome | biome: gut microbiome; material: fecal sample | place: Denmark | collected 2008 | reverse complement strand
CCTTACCGCCACTCGCGTGATTGATGAAGGAGAAGCTCCCCAGCCCGGTGCTCTGGAACAGATGGATCTGTTTACCGATTATCAGGCGTTGGAGCAGAAGCGGGCAGAGGAAAACCAGGAACTTTCCCGGGAAAACCAGCGTCAGAAAGCGGTGCTGGAAATCAAAAAGAAGTTTGGCAAGAACGCTATCCTGAAGGGCATCAGTTTTACGGAAGGTGCGACAGGTCGGGAGCGCAACGGTCAAGTGGGAGGGCACAAGGCATGAATCAAACGAAAAGACCTTCCCCTCATAAAGAGGTTCCCCGAACAAGCAGGAGAAAGCGGTTGACTATCTTTGGGGCAGTGGTAGCTGTCCTGATCTTGCTCACTGCCTGGATCGTGTGGGGAAATACCGCTCTGGAGGTTTCGGAGTTTACCATATCCAGCGAGAAATTGCCGAAGAACTTTTCCGGGTACCGTATCGCTCAAATTTCCGACCTCCACAACGCCCAGTTTGGAGAGGAAAATGTCCAACTGTTGGAATTGCTGGAAAGTACAGAGCCAGATTGTATCGTCCTCACAGGGGATCTGGTGGATTCCCGCCGGACAGATATAGAAATTGCTGTCTCCTTTGCGGAGAAGGCAGTCAAGATCGCTCCGGTGTATTATATTACCGGAAATCATGAAGCCCGTTTGGAAGACTACGAAAACCTAAAAGTCGGATTAGAAAAGACCAGCGTTACGGTGTTGGAAAACCAGACAGTTCAGTTGGAGCGTTCCGGCCAGCGGGTCTGTTTGGCGGGCGTGAATGACCCCAGTTTTCAAACGGATTTCCTATTCGACGAACCGGAAGAAGTGCTTCGGAAGGAGCTGGAACAGGTGACCCCGGAGAAGGGGGAGTATTGGATCCTGTTGTCTCATCGGCCGGAGTATTTTGACCTGTATCGGGAATACGGCGTGGATCTTGTCTTTACTGGCCATGCCCACGGGGGGCAGTTTCGGCTCCCCTTTGTAGGAGGGATGGCGGCTCCGGGGCAAGGGCTTTTCCCAAAGTATGACAGCGGTCTTTACACGGAAAGCGGCACCAGTATGTTGGTTAGCCGGGGGTTGGGAAACAGCCTGTTCCCCTTTCGGGTGAATAACCGGCCGGAGATCCTGGTGGCAGAGCTGCAATCAGCCTAGATGAAAAGTTCGTAGAGAGGAACTACAATGAAAACAAACTTTGCGTACGAGGACATTATCCGTTTGCCTCATCCCACCTCCAAAAAGCATCCCCGGATGTCCATGGCGGAACGGGCGGCTCAGTTCTCGCCCTTCGCAGCTTTGACGGGTTTCGGCGGAGTCATACAGGAAACCGGTCGTTTGACAGACCGGCGAGTGGAGCTGGGGGAGAGCGACCGGGAAGAACTGGAACGGCGGCTCAACTACTTGGACGCCCAGGAGGAGCATCCTTTGGTGAAGGTAACTTACTTTCTGCCCGATGAAAAAAAGGAAGGCGGCGCCTATGTGACGGTCCAGGGAAAGCTGAAGCGGATCGACTCGGTGGAAGGGGTCTTGCTGTTTGAGGATGGGGGGCGGGTCCCCATGAGTGAGATTGTGTGGGTAGAAATCCCGGAAGAAATGTGACAGCCAGCACGAACAACTGGAACACTACTTATTAATTCACCATGATTTAGCAGTCTGTGAAAAATCCCTGCCAGCTTGTGGTTAGCCGGCAGGGATTTTTTTCGAGAAGATTCGGATGGTTTATCTTCACAGTTTGCAACTGCTTGTGGGAGAAACGTATTGGGGAAAGTTTTTCCGCAGGAAGTCCATGGCAGCCTCGTACTCCTCTAGAGAGCTCAGATGCTCAATAAGCACAGGGGTGTCTGCCGGAAGCTGGGACAGGTGGTGGAGGTAGCACTCCAACCGACCTTCCCCAGTGCCGATGGGTGTCTCCTGAATCATCACCGTGGTGCCCTCGTTCATGGTGATATCCTTAAGATGACTGCTGGCGATGGAGCCACCCAGCAGAGAAAAAGCTTCCTCCATCAGTTCTTCCTGATGAGTGTAGCCGTAAGGGTCACGCACAAAGTTGAAGATGTCCATATGTACTCCGCATCCTTTGCGGTCCACATCCCGGAGAAATTGTAGGTACTGCTGGGGACTCCAGGGGAGCATCCATTGCATGGGCTCCAAAGCGTAAACGGTGTGCTGGGGGTTCACAGTGTCGCACAGGCGCTGGACGAAATCCACGTTCTTGTGGTAGAGGGCCTCGTCGAAATTTTCCCGATAGCAGTAAAACCACTTTTCTCCCGCCGCTCCAGACACGTTGACGCAGCAGTCAGCGTGGACGTACTCCGCTAGCCGGAACTGTTCCAGGCAGCGAGTTTGGGCGGCTTTTGCCTGGTCTGGGTCGGGAAAGTGGGGTGAGTTCCACACGCCCACTTCCGCGATGCGGATGTCATGTTCCCGGGCAGCCTTCACATAGGCGTCGATCAGGCTGACGGGTGCCTGGTAGTCTACTGGGAAAGAAGTGGCACGAAAGCCACGGTCCACAAGAATTTCCGCCCACTGGTCCGGAGAGTCGTGGGGCGGGGTGAAATTGATTCCGATTCTCATTAGCGTACTCCTCCTTAATGAATAAGTGAGATCAGGAAACGCCGCGCGACCAGGTTGGTTTACAGTAAGCCTCCCCAGCCTTCTGGATTCCTTGGAAGCGCGTTTCTCTATACATACAATACCACAAACTTCCGGATTTTTCCCTTTACTTTTCAAAATAGGTATAGTACACTGACAAAAAATCACGATTTTAGGAGAGAGTTGTTATGAAAATCAATCCCATCACCCGATTGGACTACCCTGACCCGGATGTGATCCGCGTAGGGGAGTTCTACTACATGGTTTCCACCACCATGTATTTCTTCCCCGGAGGAGAGATCCTGCGCTCTAGGGATCTGGTCCACTGGGAACACCTGAGCTACATCTATGACAGCCTGGACGGCACCCCCGGTCAGCGGCTGGAAGGGAGCCAGAACATCTATGCTCAGGGCATGTGGGCCGCCTGTGTGCGGTACCACCAGGGGCAGTTCTATGTGTGCTTCTCCGCCAACGATACTGGCAAAGCCTACTTGTATACAGCCTCTGACCCTGCCGGTCCTTGGCAGCGTCGGCCTATCCAGGGATTTTACCACGATTGTTCCCTTCTCTTTGACCAGGATGGCCGAGTTTACATTTCCTACGGTCATAGAGAGATCCACATTACCGAGCTGAAGGAGGATTTGAGCGGCCCCAAGCCCGGCGGCTTGGATCGTGTGGTGGTCTCCGACAAGGACAACCCCCGTCTGGGATACGAGGGGTCCCATTTTTACCGCATCAACGGCAGGTATTACCTGTTTCTTATCCACTCCCGCCGGGACCGGTGGCGCAGAACGGAGGCCTGTTTCATGGCGGATTCCTTGGAGGATGAATTCACCGGCGGCGATGTGCTGGACGACGATATGGGCTATCTGGACCAGGGAGTGGCCCAGGGCGGCATTGTTGGTACCCCGGACGGCCGCTGGTACGCTGTGCTTTTCCAGGACAGAGGAGCGGTGGGGCGTATTCCTGTTCTGGTGCCTATGAGTTGGAAGGAGGGAGTTCCCGCCTTTGGGGAGAATGGCCGTATTCCCGAAAGTTTTCCTGTGCCGGAGGCTGCGCCCACCGCGCCTCTTGTGGCAAGCGATGACTTTACTACCGCTGGCGGTCCCCAGACCCATGGCACCTTTGGGCTGAAAAGCTGCTGGCAGTTTAACCACCAGCCGGAGCTCTCTCTCACCAAGTTAGACCGTGAGTTGGGTACCTGGTCGGTGACCACAGATAAGCTCTGCGCTGACGTGACCCAGGCCCGGAACACCCTGACACAGCGGATGCTGTTCCCCCGGTGTGCCGCAGAGGTCACCGTCTCCGCAGAATCGCTGAAGGAGGGTGATGTGGCTGGGCTGTGCGTTCTCCAAAGCTGCTATGGGTTGATTGGCATCACCCGTTGCGAGGATGGTTACCGGCTTACAGTTCGCACTCGAGAGAATGACGAGACCTCTCAGCCAGCTCAGGTCTCCCCGGAACAGGAATGGGAGAGCATTCCCTGGGAGAGCTCTCAGGTGCAGCTGCGGGTAGAGGCTGACTTCGACCAAATGAAGGATCAGGCGGTTTTCTTCTACCGGGCTTGCGGATCGGAAAACTGGACACAGTTGGGCCCGGTCCACAAGCTGTACTTTAAGCTGGACCATTTCACCGGCTGCCGGTTCGGCCTGTTTACCTATGCCACCAAAGAGACTGGCGGTACCGCGACTTTTTCCGACTTTGTCTACGATCCCCAGGAGGAAGAGTGAGTTCTGGATCTCCATTGGAAACAAGCGTTTCATGGAAAGTTTGTTGAATTTCTACCTCTCATTACTTGACTTATAGTGAACTTTAGGTGGTAAGATAAAAATAACGAGATGAAACAGTTTGACTGTGTCTCGAGATTGTGCAGCAAAAAAGATTCCACCCAAGGAGAAAAGGGTGGGGAAAATCCTATTTGTTGTGAAGGGTTATCTCAAAAAGCGAAAACAAGTTTTATCTTAGCAAAGGAGAGAGCGATCATGGATAATTTTACCTTTTATGCGCCCACTTATTTTTCCTTCGGAAAGGGAACGGAAGCTCAGACGGGAAGCCTGGTGAAGCGGTTTGGTGGAACCAAGGTCTTGATCCATTACGGCGGTGGAAGCGTGATTCGTTCCGGGCTCCTGGGTAGAGTTAAGGAGTCTTTGGAGAAAGAATCTATCCCTTACATCGAGCTGGGCGGTGTTAAGCCCAATCCCAGAAGTGGTCTTGTGTATGAGGGAATTTCCCTTTGCAGAAAAGAAAACATTGACTTTGTTCTGGCTGTGGGCGGAGGCAGCACCATCGATTCCGCGAAAGCCATTGCCGCGGGCACTGTTTATGACGGCGACTTCTGGGATTTTTATGAAGGAAAACCCGTCACCGAAGCCTTGCCCATCGGAACCATTTTGACCATTGCGGCAGCTGGTTCGGAAGGTTCCCCTGACTCTGTCATCACCAAAGAAGAGGGTATGATCAAGCGGGGTGCCAGCGGAGAAGCGTATCGGCCCAAGTTCTCCATTTTGAATCCCGAGCTGACCCAGACTTTGTCTCCCTATCAGACGGCCTGCGGAGTCACGGACATTCTTGCTCATCTGTATGAGAGATACCTGACCAATACCCAAAACGTGGAAACCACCGACCGGATGATCGAGGCTCTTATGCTTGCCATGATTCATGAGGCACCCAAGGTGATTGAAAATCCCAACGATTACGAGGCCCGTGCCAATATTATGTGGGCGGGCATGATGGCCCATAACAATTCCTGCGGCGTGGGAAGAAGCCAGGACTGGACAAGCCACAACATCGAGCATGAGTTGTCCGCCCTCTATGACTGTGCCCATGGCGCTGGTTTGGCCGTTACTATGCCTGCTGTTTTCCAGTACACCATGAAGCATGATGTTACCCGGTTCGTGAAAGTGGCAACCAGAGTCTGGGGCTGCCAGATGGATTTTGAACATCCGGAAGTGACTGCCAAAGCAGGTATCGAAGCCCTCCGCAATTTCTTGATTTCCATTGGGATGCCCAAAAACTTTGCTGAGCTTGGAGCGAAGGAAGAGGACATTGAGAAGCTGGCCCATACCTGCTGCTACGGAAGCGAACACGCCAATGGAACCATCAGCGGCTTCACCACTTTGACTCAGAAAGATGTGGAAGAGATCTACCGCCTGATGCTGTAATTGCACAGGACGTTCACCGCTGCCAGGAATTTTGCTGGTGTATAAAGTTTGAGTTCGTTGATCTTCACGAACAGGAAAAGGCTTGAAACATTAGGTTTCAGGCCTTTTTTTCGTGCTGCCAAAACGGAGAATAAGGAAATTTTCGAAAACCCTTTTGGGAGACAAACTCTTTTCTCTTAGCGGAAAAGTGTCATTTAGTATAGTGATGTGTTTCTTGACTTTTTCGATGTAAAGTGCTACTATATCGGCTATAGTGGCACGCTTGAGTGCAGATTTTGGTAATAGAAGGCGAAACTATATGGAAAGTATGAAGTACAGCGATACAGAATTTAACGTGTCTTTGGATCCCAGACAGGTGGTATCAGAGGTTCACGCCAACACGGTAGAGCTTCCCAAGCGTACTGTGCGGGAACACATCGAATATGCTCTGGATCATCCTATCGGTGCCGGCCCCATTGAGGAGGTCGTCCATTCCGGAGACAAGGTGTGCATCATCATCTCCGATGTTACCCGCCGTTGGCAGCAGCCAAGCACCTACCTGCCTATTCTGGTGGAACGGCTCAACCGGGCTGGGATCCCTGACGAGGATATCCTTATTCTCTGCGCTACCGGTACTCACCGCCGTCAGACAGAGGAGGAACACATTTCCCTGGTGGGGGAGGATCTCTACCGCCGCATCCGGTTCATGGACCACCAGTGCGATGACAAGGAGCATCTTACCTATATGGGAACTACCAGCCGGGGAACGCCGGTGTGGTTGAACAGCTACGCTATGGCCTGCGACAAGATTATCCTTACCGGTGGTGTGGTGTATCACTTCCTGGCTGGATTCGGTGGGGGCCGAAAGTCCGTGGTTCCCGGTATCGCAGGGCGAGAAACCATCAACACCAACCATAACAACGCTCTAAATCATGGTCTGGGAAGCGGTTCCAATCCTCGAGTTTGCAATGGAAACATGGGGGAGGATAACCCCTTCCACAGCGACTTGATGGAGTGCGCCGCCTTTGCAAAGCCTGCCTATCTACTGAACGTCTTTGTGGACGATAATTACCAGATTGTGGGCGCTTTTGCGGGAGATTGGCGGAAGGCTCACCGGGCGGCAGCGAAAGCGGTGGAACAGCTGGATGGAGTGCCCATTCCCCGTCGTACCCCGTTGGTCATCGCCAGTGCGGGAGGTTTCCCCAAGGACATCAACTTGTATCAGACGTCCAAGACTCTCTCCAATGCTCTGGCTGCTGTTGCTCCTGGAGGTACCATGATCCTGTTGTCCCAGTGCCGGGAAGGATTTGGCGATCCAGACTGCGAGGCCCAGATCTGCGCTTATGACACCATGGAAGAACGTGAGAAAGCTCTCCGGGCGGATTTCTCCATTGGTGGGTTCGTTGGTTTTCTGTTTGCCGAAGCGTCGGAGAATTACCACTTGATTTTAGTTACGGACATTCCCAGTGAACGTTTTGGGCGTACAAAGATCCAGGTAGCCCGGACATTGGATGAGGCATTGGTCCTGGCAGCCCAATGCAACGACGGAAGTCTTGACGGGGTGGAGACCACCCTCATGCCTCACGGTGGCAGCACATTCCCTCTGCCGCAGGAATGATTTCATCGCTGGGAAAACAGTTGACTTTCATGTCTCTAAAGGCTTGAGAAAAAATTGCGGTTTTGCCACATGCCGTGTATAATAGGTTCAGGTTGATTGTGTTGTAGGCAGCTCCAGGTGAAAAAGCAGGAGCTGCCTTTGTTGAATAGATTCACACAGATAATCGTGAGGAAAACAAGGAGGAACACCATGAAAGCCTTGACCTATCTGGAACAGGGAAAATTCGCGCTTCTGGACAAGCCAAAACCAACTCTGCAAAATTCCCGGGATGCCATTGTGCGGGTGACCATGAGTTCTATCTGCACCAGTGACCTGCACATCAAGCATGGCAGTGTACCCCGAGCGGTGACGGGCATCACAGTAGGTCATGAGATGGTGGGCGTTGTGGAGCAGGTGGGCAGCGATGTGCATACTGTTCGCCCCGGCGATCGTGTGACGGTAAATGTGGAGACCTTCTGCGGCCAGTGTTTTTTCTGCAAGCACGGTTATGTGAATAATTGTACCGACGCAAATGGTGGCTGGGCCTTAGGCTGCCGTATTGATGGTGGGCAGACGGAATACGTCCGGGTTCCTTACGCTGACCAGGGGTTGGACCGAATCCCAGACGGTGTGACAGATGAGCAGGCTCTGTTTGTGGGGGATATCCTGGCTACAGGATTCTGGGCGGCACGCATCTCGGAGATCCAGCCAGAGGACACCGTGTTGATTATCGGGGCAGGTCCCACAGGCATCTGTACCCTGTTGTGTGTGATGCTAAAGCATCCGAAAAAGATTATTGTCTGCGAAAAGGACGAGGCAAGGCGGCAATTTGTCCTGGAGCATTATCCCCAGGTTCTGGTCTGTGAACCTGAAAAATGCCAGGAGTTTGTACAGAAAACTTCCCAGCATGGGGGAGCGGACGTAGTGCTGGAAGTGGCTGGTGGAAAGGACACTTTTGAATTGGCCTGGAAGTGTGCCCGTCCCAACGCTGTGGTGACGGTGGTGGCCCTGTACGAAGAGGCTCAGACCCTGCCCTTGCCGCAAATGTATGGGAAGAACTTGACCTTTAAGACTGGCGGCGTGGATGGCTGTGACTGCGCTGAGATCCTCGCTTTGATCCAGCAGGGAAAATTGGACACCACGCCCCTGATTACCCATCGTTTTGCCCTGTCGGAGATCGAGGAGGCTTATCGTGTCTTTGAGAACCGATTGGATGGTGTTATCAAGATCGCCATTACGGCGGATTGACCGTGAATCGCTTTGCAAAATGGGCAGATGGTGAAACCGACAAGATGGCTTGCCAGTATGCTTGCAATGTAGCCGGGAAACAGAAGATCTATGAAGATGACAACCGGATATTTTAGATGAAAGTTGTACGAAGCGATCCGAGAGGTGGGGTGAAGATGGATTCCAAAGAATTTAAAAAGTTTTGCAAAGACGAATTCACAAAGCGTGGTTTTCGAAAGGTAAAAAACGAATTTTACCGTCAGGGGAATGGCGTTCTTTGCAGCTTGCATTTGCAGCATTCAGATTTCGGCTCGATATATTATATCAATATCTGTTTTTATATTGGCACTTTCGCTGACAAAGATTATCCCACCCGATATGACTATGACTTCTGTGGACGATTCTCTGCTATGACAAAAAAAGCTACCCAAATGGGTGGCGGCCACTTTTTAAGCTCTGGAATAGAATATAACTTTTATACGGAAGATGAACTGCGTCCGTATATCGAGAAGGGGTTTGAAGAGATGATTTATCCTGTTTTAGAGCATGGAAAAAAGAAGATTATTCCCTTATTAGAGCAAAAGGAATTTATACCAAACATTCTTCGAGATGAGGAAACACTGAATAAACTAAAAGACTAAATAAGCAACCATGTTTTTTCTTGAGATGGTAAATCTTTCAATTCTGATCCTGACTTTCATAAGGATCCTAAAGGGGAACTAAAAATGGATTCTAAAGAATTTAAAAAGTTTTGCAAAGACGAATTCACGAAGCGTGGTTTTCGCAAGGTGAAAACTTGTTATTACTGCCAGGGAAACGGAGTCCTTTGCAGTTTGTATTTGCAGCATTCAAGATTCGGTCCGGATTATTATATCAATATTTATTTTTATATAGGTGATTTTTCTGACAAAGAATATCCCATTTTAGATGAACACGATTTTTATGGCAGATTTACAGCAATGACAAAAACACTAAAACATAACGGAAAAACTTTTTTGTGGTCTCAAATAGAATACCCCTATTATACAGAAGATGAATTACGACCATATATTGAGAAGGGGTTTGAGGAAATGATTGATCCTGTTTTAGAGCATGGAAAAAAGGAAATCATTCCTTTGCTTGAAAAGAAGATTCTTTTTGCAAATATTCTTCGAGAAGAGGAAACACTGGATAAACTAAAAGATTAAATACTGTTGTTTGTTTCATTTCTCAGTTTTGGGGATAGTGATTCAGTTTCTGCCTACTATTTCTGGGAAGGATACAAGCGTGATCGAGAAGAACAATTGACTCTCCCACATACAGAGAATTTTATCCTGAACAAATCAAAAAGCCGCCGGATAATCCGACGGCTTTTTATACTGTGTTTTTTTGTTGGCAACAGCGAGATTATTCTTCGATTTCCAGTGGCACAAAGCAGAATTTGGTGCAGTCCACCAGACCGCGGTCGGTCAACCGGAGTTCCGGCAAGCAGGCCAGAGGAATCAACGCCATGGTCATAAAGGGGGAGACCATCTTGCATCCGATCTGTTCCCAAGCGTTTTCCAGCTGCTCTACCAAATCGCTCATCTCATTGACGGGCTTGTCGTTCATCAGTCCTGCGATGGGCAGGGGGACCAGTCCTAGAACTTTGCCGTCCCGCACCACAACCATGCCGCCTCCAGACTGGATCAAGGTGTTGGCGGCAAGAGCCATATCCTGGTCGTTGGTGCCTATGACCAGCAGGTTGTGGGCGTCGTGAGCCACAGTGGACGCCATGGCTCCGTTTTGAATCTGGAAGCCTTTTACAAAGCCAAAGCCACGTTTTCCGGTTTCGTGATGCCGTTCGAATACCACTGCTTTCAAAACGTCCTGGGAAGTGTCAGACCGCAGTTCCCCGTCGGTCACCTTGAGAACAGCCTGAGTCGCCCGATTGTCCACGCGACCGGAGGCCACTTCCATGACCCGCACTTGAACTTTTTCACCCTTTGTGGGAATACGGAAGGATTCCGGAGTGATCTCATCCCGGATATGCATGGAACCGGTAACCCACACAGGATATTGGTAAGGTTCAAACTCTTTTGTCAGCTTTCCGTCTTTGGCAACGATGTCTCCGTCAATGAGTACCTGAACCACTTCCATGGAGGAAAGATCCCGGAGGAGCACGATGTCAGCGCATTTGCCGGGAGTGACCGACCCCAGCTCGTGATCCAGCTGGAAGCACTGGGCGCAGTTGATGGTCACCATCTGGATAGCCGTGACAGGGTCCACGCCTTCTTCCAGTGCCCGGCGGAGAATGTGGTCTATGTGACCCTGTGAAGCCAGGGTGTGGGGATGGTTGTCGTCGGAGACCATCACAGCAAAGCGGGTGTCCACCTGATGCTGGGTGATGCTCTTGACCACTTCGTGCAGGTCCCGCCAGCCCGAGCCTTCCCGGAGCATGGCATACATGCCCAGCCGCATTTTTTGCAATGCGTCCTCCTCACGGGTGGACTCGTGACAGCAGCGGATGCCGGAGGCGACGTAAGCGTTGAGTCCGGCGCCGTTTTCCGGCATGGCATAGTGGCCTGTAACGGTCTTTCCGGCCTTGAGGGTTTCTCCCACAATGTCATGGGCGTGCTTGTCCGAGGAGAGGATCCCCGGGAAGTTCATCATTTCGCCTAGGCCCACAACACTGTCCCAGTCCATGGTATCCCGGATGTCCTCCGGACCCACAAAGGAACCAGTGTCCTCAAAGCCAGGCACAGCAGGCACGCAGGAAGGGGTGGTGATCATGGCTTTCAAAGGAGTGCGTTTGGCGTCCTCCACCATGCAGGAAACGCCTTTCAGGCCCAGTACGTTGCAGATCTCGTGAGGGTCCATGAAGATCCCCACAGTGCCGTGAGGGATCACTGCCCGGGCGTACTCACCTACGGAAACCATGGAGGATTCCACGTGAATGTGGCCGTCCAGGAAACCGGGGGCGATGTAAGTCCCCGTGGCGTCGATCACCTGAGTTTCTTCGCCGATGCAGTGGGAAGCGTCCCCAACCAGGGCGATGCGCCCCTTGCTGATGGCCACATCTACGGATTCCAGCAGCTCATGGGTACAAACGTTAACCAGCGTGCCATTGCGGATGACGATATCCGCCGGAATACGGCCCTGAGCCACTGCAGCCAGAGTGGAGCTGGCTTCCCACAGCGGCACTTTGCAAAAGTGATTGATCATAGAGTCCCCTCCTTAAAATAAATTGGTTGAATAAAGTCTGCAATTCTTTGGTATTCCATTGGGTTGAAACAAGGTGTTGTTTTCAACATTATATCACCCGGCTGGGTAGGAAACAACCGTCTTTTGGGGGAGTTTTGCGGTGATATTGGGACGGATTCTTTTGTTCTTGGGAGAACACGGAACAAGAAAGATACATAAATGCAATAGGCGAACCCTCCAATTTTATGGATATCTTTTTGGATAAAACGGGAAAAAAGAGGGGAAAGACAAAATGATTCTTTACAACAGCACATTAGCGTGCTAAAATGCGAAAGCAGTTAGGAGTTGACAGTATCAGCTCCAGGAAGATTTGGAGGTAGGAACAATTATGAAGAAAAAAGCATTGTCATTGGTGCTGGCGCTGGTTTTGGCGCTGAGCATGGCAGCTTGCGGCAATAACGCTTCCAGCGGGACCGACAATAATCAGGACACCAGTGAGACCAGCAGCCAGACTGTGGATTCCAGTCAGGCTTCGGAGACCCAGTCCGAGGAAAGCGGCGCTGAGGAAGAGACCGCGGAAGAAAGCGACCTGGCTTATGTACAGGATAAGGGAACCTTGGTGGTGGGCATCACTTATTTTGATCCCATGGATTATAAGGAAGAAGGCAGCGATGAATGGATCGGTTTTGACGCCGACATGGCAAAAGCCTTTGCGGAGAGCCTGGGTGTGGATGTAGAATTCATCGAGATCACCTGGGACTACAAGGTGGAAGAGCTGGATTCCAAATCCATCGACGCTGTGTGGAACGGCATGACCCTCACCGATGAGGTGAAGTCCGCCATGGCCACTTCCACTCCTTACTGCACCAATTACCAGGTGCTGGTCTACCCCGGGGACAAGGCGGCAGATTTTGAAGGCCTGACCACGTTGGAGGGATTGAATATCGCGGTGGAATCCGGTTCCGCCGGTGAGGATGCCGCTGTGGCTCTGAACGCTGCCACTGTGCCGGTTCAGTCTCAGGCAAACGCCCTGATGGAAGTTTCCGCAGGCACTGCTGATGCTGCTGTGATCGACGTGCTTATGGCCGCTGCTATGACCGGTGAAGGCACCAGCTACGAGGGTCTGTCTTACAGCTTGAACCTGAACGAAGCTCAGGGATTGGAATCTGAGGAGTACGGCGTTGGCTTCCGCAAGGGTTCTGATTTGGTAGAGGCATTTAACGAGTTCTGGGCGGAGAAATCGGCGGATGGCACTGTGGAAGAAGTGGCTGCTACTTACGGTCTCCAGGACGCTGTGATCTTGGAATAATCCCATTCATTATTAAATCACATGGAACTGTTCAAGGCAGAGGGTGATTTGCCCTCTGCCTTTGGACAGCTTAAAAGAACCATGATCCCATTTTAGAGAGGACGATCCGTTGTGCTGGAGTTTTTTTCCTCCGACCAATTTCAAACTGTTTTCGCTGCCCTGAACAGCGGTTTCCTGGTCACCCTGGAATTGTTTTTTATCACGTTGATCGGCGCCCTTCCTTTGGGGCTCATCATCTCTTTTGGCTCCATGAGCCGTTTTCGCCCCTTCGGACTGCTAGCTGCCCAGTTTGGGATCACTCCCAAGGGTAAGGTGGCAAAAGCGGTGTGTGGGTTCCGGCCCATTCGCCTTGTCTGCCGGGTGCTGGTCTGGGCTATCCGGGGTACGCCTCTGGTGCTGCAGATCATCATTCTGTTCTATGTTCCCGGCATGGTGGGGCTGTTTACTTGGGGAGGCGGCGAAACGGCCCGGTTTACTGCGGTATCCGTGGCGTTTGTGCTGAATTACGCCTGCTACTTTTCCGAGATCTACCGGGGCGGTATACAGGGTGTGCCAGTGGGCCAGCAGGAGGCGGGCCAGGTGCTTGGCATGACCAAGTCTCAAATCTTTTTCAAGGTGACCCTGCTGCAAATGATCAAGCGGATCGTTCCGCCCATGTCCAATGAGATTATCACCCTGGTGAAAGACACCTCTTTGGCAAGAGTCATCGCCTTGCAGGAAGTGATCTGGATGGGCGAGTCCTTCATGAAGGGCAACCAGGGATATTCCGGTTTGGTGTGGCCTCTGTTCTTCACCGCGGTGTATTATTTGGTGTTCAGCGGCGTGGCTACCATCCTACTGGGCAAGCTGGAAAAGAAATTGGAATTTTTCCGGTAAAGGGGGTATGGGAAATGGCGATTTTGCAAGTACAGAATTTGGAAAAACATTTCGGTACCACACAGGTACTGAAAGATATCAGTTTTGAATTGGAGCAGGGCCAGGCTATGGCCATCATCGGATCGTCGGGCAGCGGCAAGACCACCCTGCTGCGGTGCTTGAATTTCCTGGAAACTCCCACCCGGGGGAAGATTTTGGTCCAGGGGCAGACTTTGTTCGACGCCGAAGATCCTTCCACTCAGAAGGAAAGCGAGGTCCGAAAAAAGCGCCTCCATTTTGGAATGGTGTTCCAGTCCTTTAACCTGTTCCCCCAGTATACGGTGCTGGAAAACGTAACCTTAGCCAAGAAGCTCCTGGCTAAGGAAGCACCGGACTATAAAGCGAGCAAAAAGCAGATCCTCTCCCAAATCGAGGAAGAGGGGAAAGATTTGTTGGAGAAAATGGGTCTGGCGGACCGAGCCGGGCATTATCCCCATCAGCTTTCCGGTGGTCAGCAGCAGCGGGTGGCGATCGCTCGAGCACTGGCTCTGTCGCCGGACATCCTCTGTTTTGATGAACCTACCTCTGCTCTGGACCCGGAGCTGACCGGGGAAGTGCTGAAGGTAATCCGTTCCCTGGCGGAGCAAAAAACCACCATGATCATCGTCACTCACGAGATGGCCTTTGCCAGAGACGTGGCGGACCAAGTGGTCTTTATGGACAGCGGTGTGATCGTGGAACAGGGCGACGCCCGTCAGGTGATCGAAAATCCCCGTCACCAGCGGACGAAACAGTTTTTGTCCCGGTATTCCCAGCAGTAAAAAACGCCTCTTCGGCAGCGTCCGGGGAGGCGTTTTTGCTGGCCATGTGAAGAAAACCAAGGAGTGTGGGATAGAAAAAAATCCCCCGGCGGTTGCCGGAGGAAGAATCTTACTTGCAGAAATAATTCAGATACCGGTCAAGACAGGAAGCGATGATGGCTTTCGCGTCCTCGTGACCCCGAACATCGCCGATCTGGGTGGATTTGTCGTGTTCCAGCTCCTTGTAAACGGCGAAAAAGTGCTGCATCTCCGCGAAGATGTGCTGAGGCAGTTCGCTGATGTCCTTATAGTTGTTGTAGGTGGGATCATCGAAGGGGATGGCGATAATTTTTTCGTCCTTGCTTCCTCCGTCGTCCATCACGATCACTCCAATGGGGTAGCAGCGCACAAGGGACATGGGAATAATGTTTTCCGAACAGAGCACCAGCACGTCTAGAGGGTCGTTGTCCTGGGCGTAGGTGCGGGGGATAAATCCATAGTTAGCAGGGTAGCGGGTAGAGGTGTACAGCACTCTGTCCAGACGCAGCAAGCCTGTCTCTTTGTCCAGTTCGTATTTTGCCTTGCCGCCGTTGCTGATCTCGATCACGGCGAAAAAGTCGTCGGCCTTGATGCGCTTAGGGGAGATATCATGCCAGATGTTCACGGCGATCATCCTTTCCAATTTTCGTTTTCCCCATTATAGCACAGATTTTTTGGAAAATGAAGGGATGGAGCGGTGATCCGGGGCATAATCTAATAGGGAGGAGGTGGCGGTGTGACGTGCAGAATGGACACTTTGCGGGATAAAGAAGTCATCAATGTAAAGGACGGAGGACGGATCGGATTCGTCAGCGACGTGGAACTGGACACAAAGGAAGCTCGGCTTTCCGCTGTAGTGGTGTACGGGAGGCTCCGTTTGTTTGGACTTTTGGGACGGGAAGCGGACTTTGTCATCCCCTGGGGAGATATTGTCCTTATCGGGGAGGACACCGTGTTGGTGCGTTACGAGCCTCCCGCTTCCGCCCAGCGCCCAGGGCCCTTGGGCAGGCTGCTGGAAAAGCTGGGGTTTTAAGCCCGGGATTTTTCCTCTTTGCGGCAAAAAAATCCTTGCTTCTCCAGGGGCTTCGTGCTATAATATTTCAGCAAAACACACGCCGCGTCTCGGATTGGTGCCCGGAAAACTCCGGGTCTGCCCCGAAAAGACAGCGCGGCGGCGGCAAAAGCCCGGCAACAAAATTTCAAACGGGCTTTTCAAAACCAAGGAGGTATTTTGTAAATGGCAGTCGTATCTATGAAACAGCTGTTGGAGGCCGGCGTACACTTCGGCCACCAGACCCGTCGTTGGAACCCCAAGATGGCTCCCTACATCTTCACCGAGCGCAATGGGATCTACATCATCGACCTGCAGAAGACCGTGAAGAAGCTGGAAGAGGCTTACAACTTCGTGCGTGACCTGTCCGCTGAGGGCAAGAACGTGCTGTTCGTGGGCACCAAGAAGCAGGCTCAGGAGTCCATCCGCGAGGAAGCTACCCGCGCCGGCGCTTACTATGTGAACGCTCGTTGGCTGGGCGGCATGCTCACCAACTTTGCCACCATCCGCACCCGCATCCAGCGTCTGGCTCAGCTGCGGAAGATGGAAGAGGACGGCACCTTCGATCTGCTGCCCAAGAAGGAAGTCAGCAAGCTGCAGCTGGAGATCGAGAAGCTGGAGAAGTTCCTGGGCGGCATCAAAGAGATGAAGTCCTTCCCCGGTGCTCTGTTCATCGTTGACCCCCGCAAGGAGCGCATCGCTGTTTCCGAGGCCCGCAACCTGGGCATTCCGATCGTGGCTATCGTGGACACCAACTGCGATCCCGACGAGATCGACTACGTGATCCCCGGCAACGACGACGCTATCCGCGCTGTGAAGCTGATCGCTGGCGCTATGGCTGACGCTATCATCGAGGGCCGTGAGGGCCAGATGGGCGCTGCTGCCAAGGAAGCCGCTGAGGAAGAGGCTGAGGCTGGCGACATCAACGTGGAGGAGTAATTTCTCCCCACAGGTTTCGATTTGGGAATAGATGGGCCCTGAAACTTGTTTTGGGGCATTGAATAGAGAAAGGATGTTACAAGATGAATTTTACCGCGAAAGACGTGGCAGCCCTTCGTGAAAAGACCGGCTGCGGCATGATGGATTGCAAGAAGGCTCTCACCGCTTCCGAGGGCGACATGGAAAAGGCCATCGACTTCCTGCGGGAAAAGGGCCTGGCCGCTTCCGTGAAGAAGGCT
>ULMJ01035812.1_pt1 | contig 17050 bp, 15 predicted proteins | sample 1951641 | NCBI WGS metagenome assembly ULMJ01 (sample SAMEA4835550, study PRJEB28245) | human gut metagenome | biome: gut microbiome; material: fecal sample | place: Denmark | collected 2008 | reverse complement strand
GCGGGCTTTTTGCCCTCTTCCACCACCAAAAAAATCCGGGGTCGGTTGGGAGGCCTTGGGGTTACGATCGGGGTCAGAAACACAAAATTTCCCGGCGGCAAGCCATTTTTCCGGGTGTCACCGCCGGGGTCAACGAAAGGATGAAGAAAAAATATGGCAGATAAAGATTTGAAACGGAAATTCGCCCTGTGGATTCGCCCCTCTCTTCTGGAGGAGGTGGATTCCCTCTACAAAAGCGACAACTGCGCCAGCCGCAGTGAGTTCATGGAAAAGGCCCTAAGGTTCTACATGGGGTACCTTTCCAGCCAGGAAAACCAGGACTACCTGTCCGACGTGATCCCCTCCACGGTGAAGGGGATCGTGGACGAAAGCTCCAACCGCATGGGCCGCCTGTTGTTCAAGCTGACAGTGGAACAGGCTGTGACGTCCAACATTCTCGCCGCCGTCTGTGAGGTAGACCACCAGGAGCTGAAACGCTTACGAAACCAATGCATTCAGCAGATTCGCAAGACCAATGGCATGATTTCCTTCGACGAGGCCTTGAGATGGCAGAAAGATAACTGAGAGATGGAGGGGAGGTGACAGACGTCACCTCCCCAAGTTTCTCTTGGCAAATGGAGGCAATCACAGTTTTGCTCTCGCAAAACTGCAAAACATCGCACAGATCATTTTGGAAAGGAGAACCTATTTGGCAAACATCAAGAAACTATCAGACCGGAAATTCAAGATCACCATCAGCAACGGCTACCGCCCTAACGGGAAGAAGATCTGCAAGGCCAAGACCATCACTGTGCCGGATTCGGTGAAGCCCCGGGGCATTCCACAGTACGTTGCCCACGAAGCCGAAGAACTGGAACGCCGGGTGAAGTCCGGCTACTCCGAGGACCGGGACACCACCTTTGAAACCTACGCCGCCCGTTGGCTGGACCGTCAGGTGAAATACGCCCCCGGCACTCTCGCCAGCTACCGGAGGATGCTGGAGGTGGTTTATCCCTACATTGGCTCTATCAAACTGGGAGAGCTGCGGCCCATGGCTCTGGAGAATCTACTGATCAAGCTGCGAAAGAGAACCCGTCACGGCAAGCCCATCCAGGAGGCCACCGTGCAAAAATACCTGACCGTGGTGTCCGCTGTGCTCAGCGACGCCAAGCGCAACGAGATTATTTCTAAGAACCCCGCTCGGATGATCGACCTACCGAACACGGAACACCGGCAGCAGTTCATCCCCACGGAGGAGCAGGTCCCATACTTCCTGAACGCCCTTTCAAAGGAGCACATCCTCTACCACGCCTACTACATGCTGGCGATTTCCACCGGCTGCCGCCGGGGAGAGCTGTGTGCCCTGCGGTGGAGCGACTTTTCCTTTGTGGACCACTACACCTGGAATCTCACCGTGTCCCGCTCCCGCAGCGTGGTGCCGGGGAAGGGCATTGTGGAGGGCCCCACCAAGAACGGACAAAGCCGGACCATGACAGTTTCCTACTATGTGGTCAACATATTGCGGAATCTGAGCAGTTTTCAAAGGCGAATGGCCAGGGAAGGACACCGGAAGATGAGCCCCTACCTGTTCGCAAACGCCGAGGGAAATCCGATTCACCCGGACACCTTCACCAAGCGCCTGCGGAAAATCTTCCAAGAGCTGGGGTTTCCCTCTTCCTTCCACCTGCATACCCTTCGGCATTATTTTGTCTCCGCCATGCTCCATGAGGGGGTGGACAAGCAGACTATGGCTGAGATGGCGGGCCATGGGGACACCTCTTTCCTGGAGCGCACTTACTGCCATCCCCAGATGAAGCTGAAGCAGGAGGCCGCCGAAAAGCTGGAGGAAGCCCTGCTTCGCTTCTGAAAATCGGGTACATCGCTGGAGTTTGCAGGCAAGCTATGCCGCCCCTCTTGTCCAAAGGGTAGAACGTGAGAAAAGCGCTGGACTTTCCGGCCCACGGGGAGTAGTGTGTGGTTGCCTCCACAGGAGGAATCCCAACAGGAAAGAGGTCAACAGAAATGGCAAGCATCCGCAAACGGGGAAACAGCTACCTGCTGGTGGTGTCCATGGGCTATGACCCGGAAGGACACCGCCGCAAGCCCCAGCAAAAAACCGTCCACCCGCCGGAGGGCCTGACTCCCAAGGCCAAGGAAAAATGGCTGGAGGAGGAGGCCGCCCTCTTTGAGCGGCAGTGCAAAAACCAGCCCCTTACCGTGAACAAGTCTATCACCCTGGCGGAGTACACCGCCTACTGGCTGGGACATATCGCCCCCGGCAAGCTGGCGAAATCCACATTGGCCCGGGACAAGCAGGATATCGACCGGTTCCTGCCGACCCTGGGAAGCTACAAACTCACCGAACTAAAGCCCGAACACTTCCGAAATCTCTACGCCGAACTTAGAAAGCAAAAGAACTCTGTGACTGGAAAACCGCTCTCCGAGAGCACCGTTGAAGGAGTCCACGCTTGTCTGTGTGGGATCCTCAGCGATGCCATGGAGGGCGGTTTTTTGTCGCAGAATCCGGCCTGGCGCACCTACAAATACAGCGGCAAGAAGAAAAAGCAGCGCCACGTGGCCGACGAGGAAACCACACGGAAACTCATTGCCGCGCTGGAGGAGGAGAGTATCAAGTACGAAACTTATTTCAAACTCATTATCGCCACGGGGATGCGCCGGGGCGAGTGCTGTGGCCTGAAATGGAAGGACGTGGACTTCACCGAGAAGTCCATCCACATCTGCCGTAACGTGGTGAAGGTCACGGGAGAGGACATCATCGTCAAAGAACCCAAGACCGCTGCCGGGGACCGGTACGTGTACTTCTCCCTAGAGATGGCCAGCCTCTTGAAAGAGTACCGCTCCTTCTGCCAGGGGGAACTGGAGCTCCACGAGGGACGCTCCCTCACCCCAGAGGACTACATCTTCCGCCGCCATGGCGCTGACCTCCCCATGACCCCAAGCACCTTTACCTGGCGGTTCAAATTAATTTTAAAGAAGCACGGCCTGCCCCTGGACTTGAACGTCCACAGCCTGCGTCACACGGCGGCCAGCCTGATGATCTCCGGTGGAGCGGATGTGGCCGCCGTGTCGGGGCTGCTGGGACACTCCCAGGTCTCTACCACGCTGGACATCTACACTCACGCTTTTGATGAGAAGAAACGGGAAGTCAGTGCGGAGATGCAGGGGAGAGTGGGGGTGTAAACAGACGAAGCAGAAAAAGAGAAAGCTCACTGAAACCTACTATCAAGATTCCAGTGAGCTTTTACTTTTTAGGGTTTCATTTGTTTTGAATGCTTGATCATTGTGTCAATAACATCATAAATCTGAGAACGATCCTCAGCTGATAACTTGTCAAGCTTTTGAGCTAGAAGCGAATCTTTTACCACATATCCATGATCAAGGACATCTACCAGGATCATATCTGCTGAAACACCAAGAGCGTTGATTATAGCAATCAATGATTCCAAAGAAGGTGTTTTTTCGCCTCGCTCTATCGCACCCACATAGTTAATGCTTAGGTCGGCTTTCTCCGCAAGGTCTTCCTGACGAAGCTTCTTCATCAGGCGATATTTACGGATGTTTTTGCCGATGGAGTCAAGCTCCATCACAACACCTCCTATTAGTGTTTGTTATACACCAATAGTATAGGTGATCCATTGATCTTGATACACATTCTATAAGGGTTAAACCAACGCTAATAGAGTTGATTTGCCCGTAAGAATGTGCTATTCTTGTATCTCAAAGAGGTGTATCGGGGGATGGGTAAAGAAACAACTGCGACCTTCATCGGTCATAAACAATGTTTCGGTGTTCGTGTGGAGGCAGTCAGAAAACAAATTGTAAAGTTAATTGAGTTCGGAGTCACCGACTTCTTAAACGGTGGCATGGGAGAATTTGATTGGATGTGTGCAAAACTTGTCAGCGACCTGAAAATGAGTTATCCGCAGATAAAGAGCTATCTTGTCCTTCCATACCTCACATTCAACATTTCAGAAACAAAATACTTTGACTCCACTTTCTACCCAGAAGGCTTTGAAAAATATCACTTCAAGGCAGCAATTCCTGCAAGAAATCGATACCTAGTTGATCACTCTTCTTACGCAATTTGTTACGTAACACACGACTGGGGCGGCGCTGCAACAACACTGAAACGTGCTGAAAGGAAAGGACTTACAATTATCAATTTAGCAGATAGTAAGATATAAGGAATTGTTTATGAAAGGCTTTTATGTAATAGGAATACGACGTCAGTTAAATTGTTTAGCTGAAATAGTTAGACTTGAATTTCAGAAAAGTATTTAACTTTTCAGTGTATCTTAGGTGTGTAATTCAAAGTAAATCAATGGGTTCCCTCCACCACCTGAATATTCCGGCGCTCCAGTTCCTCCCAAAGGGTGGCAATGGTAGGGCATAGCTGGTGATCCGGTTGCTCTGTGCGGGCACAGATCCCCACATGGACCACGTTCACCTCTAGGGAGACCAGACGGTCCAGCTTTTCCCTCATCCCTGCATCCTCCAGAGGAGAAGTACCACAGCCATTGCAGTGGAGAAAGGCACTCAGCTGGACTTTTTCTCCCTGATAGCATGCAAATCCCCGGGAGCGTTGATTCCATGCGGACAGGCAAGCAGCTCCGGTGCAGATCTGGCAGGCTTTTAGACAGGTCAAAATGGCGATTCTTTTCATTGGATCACTCCTTTAAGTAGCCAGGCTGGTAGAAAATGCGCAGGATCCCTTCCTTATCCCGGGAGACCTGAGCTTCTACCTCGTAGATATCCCGGATAAATGAGGGGGTCAGTAGTTGCTGAGGCGGCCCACTTCCCACTACATGGCCCTCCTTCAGGGCAACCAGCGTATCGCAGTAAAGGGCTGCAATGTTTAGATCGTGGACCGCTGTGATCACGGTGCGTCCCAACCCCCGCACCAAGTCCATCATTTCCAGTTGATATTTGATGTCCAGATGATTGGTGGGCTCATCCAGGATGAGGCAAGGTGTCTGCTGGGCCAGAGCTCTAGCTAAAATCACCCGTTGCTGCTCCCCGCCGGAAAGGGAGGAAAAATTCCGCTTTTCAAAGCCAGACATGCCCACTTTGGCAAGGCTTTCCGCCACAATACGGTAATCTTGGGCATTGTCCCGTTCCATGGAGCGTTTATGGGGACTGCGGCCCATCAGCACCACGTCTTCTACCGTGAAATCAAAATTATAGTAGTTGTGTTGGGCCACGACAGCGATCTTTTGGGCTGACTGGCGGATACTATGCTCTTGAAGGGGGCGTCCATCCAGAAAGACGGCGCCCTTTGTGGGTTTCAGTACTCGGTAGATACAACGGAGCAAAGTGGACTTCCCGCTGCCATTGGGACCAATGATGCCCACCATCCGGTTGGAGGGAACCTCCAGATCCACACCGTCCAGGATCCGCGAACCGCCTAGTACCGCCTCTAGCTTTTTTACTGTGATCTCCATCAGCCGCCTCCAAATCCATAGCGCCTGCGCGCCATTAGGTAGATAAACACCGGCGCTCCCAGCATGGAGGTTAGGATCCCGATGGGGATCTCGTTGCCGGGGAGGACGGTGCGGCAAAGGACGTCTGCCCACACCAGGAACAGTGCCCCAGCCAGAGCGGAAACGGGAATCATTTTGCGGTGGTCTGTTCCTAAAAGAAGGCGCACCACATGGGGGATCACCAACCCTACAAACCCAATGACTCCAGCCGAGTACACGGCAAAGCCCACCATCAAAGAGCTGATAATTAAGTACAGGATGCGATAGCCGTGAAGATCGGTTCCCAGAGTGATGGCGGCGTCATCCCCTAGAAGCATCAAGTTTAAGGTGCGGGACTGGGTGAGGAAGAATACAGTTCCTCCCAAGGCCACCAACAGCATGACCCCATTGTTGGACCAGTTGGCGGCAGACAGACTGCCCATGGTCCAGCGCATCACTTCAGTGGCGGCGTGGTCAGCGTTGCGGAGGTAGACCAGGAAGCTGGAAAACGCCCCGCATACGGCGGAAAGCGCCGATCCGGCCAAAAGAAGTTTCACTGAGTTTGCCCGGCCTCCTACATTGGCCAGGGCAATGACCGCGAAGGAGATTCCCAGCGCTCCCAGGAAAGCAGAGACGCCTACATAGTTGCCTCCAAGAGCAGAGCCGACCCCCAGCAGTACCGCCAGGGTGACTCCCAGGTTTGCCCCGGAGGAGATCCCCAGGATATAGGGGTCTGCCAGCGGATTTTTTACAACGGCCTGCATGGCCACGCCGCACAGGGAAAGACAGGTGCCCACTGCAGCTGCCAGGACAAGCCTTGGCAGCCGAATATACCAAACCACATCGTGGAGGGCAGTGCCGGCGGCCCACTCTTCCGGGATGGGCTGGCCCAGGATCAGGTGAGACAGCTCCCAGCGGATCACCGTGTACACGTCACCTACCTGTAAGGGGGTGGTGCCGAAGGTGACTGCGGCAAGCAGCGAAAGAGGAAGCGCCAAAATCAGCAGAAGGATGGCAACAGAGAAGGCCGGCCAGCCTTGGAACAATCCTGGGGCTGCAGAGTTCTGCTTACTAAATTGATTCTTCATGGCTTTGTCAGGATAGCTCCAAATCGGGGTACATGCCGTTGGCGATGGTCTTGATACCATCCATGGTGCGGGGCCCAGCGGCATATACGTCACCCAGCATCACCAGATAGAGTCTATCGTTTTGAATGGCAGACAGGCTGGCCAGGGAGGGATCGTCCCGGAGGACTGCCAGCTGTTCTTCCATCACTGTTTCCGGGTCATCCCCGGCGTAGGCCATGTAAACGATGAAGATTACATCGGGGTCATAGCCCACCAGTTCTTCTTTGCCCATTTCGTTGCCCTCCGGTTTCACCAAGGTGCCTCCCAGCTGGACCACCATGTCTCCAGCCAGAGAGTTGGCGGCGTAATTGCTGATACTGCCGCCCAGGGGTTCCAATACAGCCACGCTTACGGGATCCTGGTCCTGTGCCGCAGACAAGGTGTTTCCCACGCTGGCCTTCATTTCGTCCACCAGCGCCTGGGCTTTGTCCTCTACATCAAAGATCTTTCCCAGGTTCAGAATATCCGTGTATTCGTTCTCCAGGGTACGGGGATGACCGCCAGCTCTGGTGTTGGAGTTGATGTAAGTCGCCACACCTTTTTCGTTCCAGGAAGTCACGTCTCCCAGCTGTTTATCGCTGAACAGTGAGCCCCAAGAGAGGATCATATCAGGCTCTAACAGGGTGACGGTCTCCTTGTCAGGCGCGAAAACGTCCTCCTGGTAGTTCATTTTCTCAAAGCCTTCCTTCCATTGGTCCTTGACCTCGTTGTCCAGACCATAGGAGGCGATCACATGATCCTCTAAGCCAAGGGCGATCATGATCTCGATAGAACCCTGGTATACGGCAACCACCTTTTCGGGGGCTTTTTCATAGGTGTATTCCACTTCGTTGCCGGCGTAGTCATAGTTGGTGATGGTGACAGGATAATCGCTGTCCTCGTCATCGGCCTGGTTGGATCCTGTGGCGGCGGCTTCGCTGTTCTGGACCTGACTTTCCGGTTGGCTGGCGGGAGAATTCCCGCAGCCTGCGGTGGCGAGGAGCAGCAAGAAAGCCAATAGGGGAGCGATCAGACATTGTTTCCGTTTCATAGAGAATCCCTCATTTCTTTGACTTTTCGAACCAAGAAACCACCGCAAAAAAGAAGCGGGCCTTTCCCCGTCCCAAACGAAAGGACAAGGAAAAAGCCCGCACAAAAACAAAGCACATCCAAAACACGGTGTACATCAGTTTTACCGCGCAAACGTTTCGTCCGTCCGCTGCACGGGTTCTGCCCCAAGGCAAATGGTGGTTCTTCCATCGGCCCGGGCAGTATTCAAACAGCAAGGCAGGTCTTCCGGCTCTGGCATCCACGCTTGAGGTCCTTACCTTCCCATGCTGTACGCACAGTGGCATCGATGAACCTCAAACTCCTCCATTACGGCGGCGGTCCCGCGCAGGTTTCACACCTGCTTCCCTATTCTCCCGGCCAGCGAAACGCCCCGGGCACCTTGTGTCGCTTTGTTGTTCTTTAAGATATCACACTTTTATGCCTTTGACAAGTATCCTGAACATTCTATTTTATTCCGATGGTGGTTCCTCAATATATTAGTTATTTTGCGAGCGATTATTCTTTGTTTTAGGGTAAGGAACAAGTAGTTATAACTGAGAAAGTAGTAAAGCATTCTACTATCTATTGTTCTAATATAAAAACAAAAGCCCTCCAAGGAAACCTTGGAGGGTTTGGTGCGCCCGACTGGATTCGAACCAGCGGCCTACAGAGTCGGAGTCTGTCACTCTATCCAGCTGAGCTACGAGCGCGAATATATATGAAAACCACAAAAGCGGTAATCAACTTTTAAATCTGTCCCAAAAGTCAGCTCACAGTATAGCTTAACTCTGGTGCGAAAAGAAGGGAATCTTGTCGAAGAGAAAACTTTTCTCATTCACCACGACCATTTTCCAGCTGACGCCGCACCCAATCCACAGTATCTTCCGCGGAGATGTTCTGAGACGCCCGAAGAAGAGCGATTAGCTTTTTTTCGTCGGGGGAGAGTTCCCCAATGGTGCTGGGATTCGGGAAAGGCTTTTTGGGGCATCTCTCACGATCTGTGAGGATCACCGGAGCACCGTTTTCCTCTTCCTCTTCGAAAAAGAACTCAATGGGTGCGCCGCAGATGCGCGCGATCTTGCCCAATGTAGTTGGATCCGGAGAAGTTTTTCCCGTTTCATAATAGGTGTAGGTGGCGCGGTTCATGTTCAAAGCGTCGGCAATGTTCTGCTGAGAATAGCCCGCTTTTAATCGGGCCTGCCGCAAACGGTCTGCCAAAAAACTATTGGTTCCGCCGAAACTTTTCGCCATGAAAAACTCCCATTCTCCTTTTTGTGGATATGCCTATGAAGCCGAATGAAATAATATCCTTTAGCTTATCCCATTCTCTGGCTCACTACCACGAAAAAAGGAGCACTTTTTCAAGTGCGATATGTATTATATAATAGCTTCGACAAAAAAGCTAGCGATTCGACACAATTTGCAGTGTAGTGTGAAGTATATTCACCAAACATCCTGTTTCTGCTCCCGAAAGTTTTTTCTATCCTCGCATTGACTTTTTTGCTTTCAAGCGCTATAATATCTAAGCACTGAAAAATGCGCGGGCGTAGTTCAGTGGTAGAACATCAGCTTCCCAAGCTGAATATGAGGGTTCGATTCCCTTCGCCCGCTCCACCAGCGTGACGCTGGACCCAAGTCGCGATCATCACGGTTGTGGTGGTCGTTTTTTTATTGCTCGCGTTTTCAGCACGGATTCGTTTTCGTCCAGTCCATCTACTGGCGTGATGCTGGACCACCAGTCGCGATCATCACAGTTGTGATGGTCGCTTTTTCTATTTTACCTCCGGAAAATCCCCACTGTGTTCAAGTCTAAAACAATGACAAAGGTACATTTGATTAGCAAGTGCAGGGTTTCTAGATTATCAAAACAAGAAAAAAGCAAGATTTCTAACGGAACGAATCGTACAGTTCTATGTTATGATTATGGCAATCAAACGGAGGTGAGATACATGAAAAGCGACCGTACCATACATGGGCGTGTACTTGACTATGCATATATGGATACAGATATGCTGTATCGGGATTTTGATATTTCGGATCAAGGCTACAACGATGAACAGGCAGAAGAAAGCCGTGTTCGATACGGAAAGAATGTATTGTCTGGTCGGGCATCGGATACAGTGCTCTATCGTTTGAGGAGAGCTTTTATAAATCCATTTACCGTTATTTTGTTTTTACTGGCGGTCATTTCGTTTTTTACCGATGTGGTGCTGGAATCAAATTTCAGCCGTAATATCACCACCGCAGCCATCACGTTATGTATGTTGCTGATCGGCGGTATTGTGCGTTTTATTCAAGAACTGCGAGCAAAACGCATTGCGGATCGTTTGACAAAGATGATTTCATCTACTGTGTTGGTGCTTAGGAATAGTAGATGGACGAAGATTTCCTCAACAGAACTTGTAGTAGGTGACAAAGTGCGTCTAGTTGCCGGAGACCGTGTCCCGGCGGATATTCGTTTGACCGTGGCAAAGGATTTATTTATCTCCCAATCGGTTCTTACGGGAGAGAGTGCAATCTTAGAGAAGAATGCAGACATCCTTTCCCCAGGACAAGTTCGTTCCTATTCCGATTATAACAATCTGGCTTTTATGGGATCATCGGTCACGGGTGGTACGGGTGAAGGCATTGTACTGGCTGTTGGAAAGGATACCGTCTATGGGGGATTTCTAACGGCGGAATCCCATGTCAAGAACGGTTTTGACCAAGGGGCGAATTCCATTGCGTGGGTGCTCATTCGCTTTATGGCGGTTTTGATCCCAGTTGTATTTATAGCCTGCGGACTCACCAAGGGAGATTGGATTTCCGCCTTTCTATTCGCGCTTTCTGTTGCCGTGGGTCTTACTCCGGAGATGCTTCCCATGGTCATTAATGCTTGTCTTGCCAAGGGCAGCGCAGCTATGGGCAAAAAACAAACTGTGGTCAAAAACATCAATGCCATGCAGGGATTTGGAAGCATGGATGTTTTGTGCGTGGATAAAACCGGAACGTTGACTGGCGACAAAATATCCTTGGAATATTACATGGATATTCTAGGCAATGAGAGCCAACAGGTCTTAAATCTCGCGTATTTAAACAGCCTCTATCATACTGGTGTCAAAAATCACTTGGATGATGCGATTCTCAAGTGTAAGGAAATGCCGGGGCGCGGTATGCAGTATCAGGAGCTGGAGAGGCAGCATCAAAAGTTGGATGAACTCCCTTTCGATCATGAGCGGAGGTTTGCCAGTGTTCTTGTCCGGCACGATGAAGAAAACCTGCTGATCATCAAAGGAAGCGTAGACGAAGTGTGTCGCCGCTGCCGCTATATTGAATATAAAGGGGAACGCCGTGAAATGGACATCGATGGGAACACCAGCGTCCATGCCATTGTAGATGAAATGCTGGAAGACGGCATGAAAGTTCTGGCTGTGGCGTATAGGCCCATGAAACAGGCAAAGTTATCTCGGGAAGATGAGAACGGACTCACACTGCTGGGATATCTGACATTTTTTGATGCGCCTAAAAAAAGCGCTGCTGCATCCATAGAGAAACTGCAAAAACTCCACGTTGACGTGAGAGTGTTGACTGGGGATAATCGAGATGTTGCGGTTTCCATCTGCCGCAGATTGGGAATTGATACGGTACACACTCTGACGGGCAAAGAATTGGAGCAGTTGACTGACAACGACATTCCCATGAAGGTTGAGCATACCACTGTCTTTTCAGAACTGTCGCCCAAACAGAAAGTTCAAGTGGTGCAGATACTCAGAACCAACGGACACACAGTAGGCTTTTTAGGAGATGGTATGAACGATTTGCCAGCTATTGTGGAGTCGGATGTGGGGATCTCTGTAGACACGGCATCGGAGGCTGTCAAAGAAGGGGCAGACGTTGTCCTGCTGAAAAAGGATCTGAATGTGCTGGAAGAAGGCATCAAAGAAGGCCGAAAAGCCTTTGCCAATGTGTCAAAGTATATCAAGATCACCGCTTCCTCCAATTTCGGAAATATCCTCTCTGTTGTGATTGCCAGCGTATTTTTGCCATTTTTCCCCATGACTTCCTTGCAGCTTTTGCTGCTGAATCTTCTGTATGACATTTTGTGTCTTGTTCTTCCTTGGGATCATGTGGATGAGGCCGCTTGCGCGAAACCTCTGGAATGGTCTGGCAGGACGCTGGGCCGCTTCATGCGATTCTTTGGGCCGATCAGTTCCTTTTTTGATATTATTACCTTTGCGTATTTGTTTTTCGTTTTGTGTCCCGCGGTTTGCGGCGGTGGGTTTGCTTCTCTGACGGAAAGCTATGACCAGGCTCGTTTTATTGTTTTGTTTCAAACAGGCTGGTTTTTGGAATCCATGTGGACGCAAATACTGATCTTGCATCTGCTGCGCACACAAAAAGTACCACTGCTGCAAAGCAAACCGTCTCGTCCGGTTATGCTGGTTACGTTACTGGGGACCGTGTTCTTTACACTCCTCACATTTACTCCCCTGGGCGAGTTGATAGGATTGACGGCTTTGCCCCCGGTCTATTTTGTGTTTTTGGCAATTACAGTTTTGTTGTATCTGCTGTGGGTCACATTGGCTAAGCGGTGGTATATCCGGCGGCATCATGAACTGCTTTGAGAAAGGAGGAATCTGCAATGAAAAAAAGAATCGGTTTTATCTCTTTGGATTCCTCTTTGGTCAAATGGCTATTCGAACAGCTTGAAACTTCAGAAATGGCCACTCCAAGCTCAAAAGAATTGATGGAAGGTCTCAGGGATTTAAAGGACGGCAATGTGGGTTCTCTTATGCTGGAGGTGGAGGAGGGGTTCGTCCCATTTCCAGAAAGCAATACCATCTGCTGCGGCGCGCTTTCCATTGATCTGAGATTGCGCAGAGTAAGTCGGGATGGAGTGGAAATTTCATTAACCCCCAAAGAGTTTGATATTTTATGTTTTTTGGCCCGCAATCGGGGAGAGGTATTTACAAAGGAGCAGATTTACCAGGCTGTGTGGGATAATGATTACTTACTTGATGATAGTAATATAATGGCGTTTATCCGAAAACTGCGAAAGAAAATAGAGCCCAACCCGGATTCGCCAGAATACATCCTGACCATTTGGGGGATCGGCTATAAATTCAACGACAGGCTTTCATCTTAAATTCTTACCAAATCGCAAGAAAATCGCAAGGTTTTGACCATGTGATCTTTCTTGCGATTTTTTTATACTGTTTCAGGACCAAGGGAGAGAAATGTGGGAACTGGATTGATTCTAGGATGCGAATAAGGAGGAAAAAGAATGAATTTCACTTGTGTGTTTTTTGGAGTCGTTTTTATTGCAGCTGGGATTCTGTTTGCTTTGGGCAAAGGTCATATCCACCTCGCCGCATGGAAAGCTATGCCCCAGCAAGAAAAAGATAAAATCAGGATCCAACCCCTTTGCCGCAATATTGGTGAGATGATGATTTTGAGCGGTGTTATTTTTTTGCTGAAAGGATTGTGGGCGGGATTTGAGAATCCCTGGTTTGTTGTTTCTATGATTCTATGGCTATTCATCGCGGGATTTGATGTCTGGTATATAACGAAAAGCGATCGTTATTACAACAAATGATCCGCACTGCGGTTTACATAGATATTTCTGAGAAAAAGAGGTGAATGGCATGGACTCTGACGGCAGTCCGCAAAGGTCAGTACAGAATATGGGCAATGGAGTTCCATGTCCCTGTTGACTGTATTGCCTTGATTAGATTCAAGGAGGTATATAACAATGAACAAGAAGGAAAATCGCATTTCTGTTCGTCAGACTGCGGAAAAGGCAGTGATCCGCGATGAGCAGAATCGCCGCCTTCAGCATGCGGCAACTAATCCCATGAAAGGTGTTTTACTAGATCTGCACACCACACTTTGTGGTCTTGATACGGATGACGTATCCACAAGCCGGGGAAAATACGGCAGCAATAAAGTGACCCATGAGAAGAAAAAATCTTTGGCAAAACGACTGGTAGATGCATTTGTGAATCCCTTTACCGCCATCCTGTTTTGTCTGGCGCTTGTCTCCACAATGACCGATATGGTTTTTCCCTACTTTTCTCTTTTTGACAGTGCGCCGGAGGATTTTGACTGCCTAACTGTGGTGATTATCCTAACCATGGTCATAATTTCCGGTACACTCCGCTTTGTACAGGAATCCAGAAGCGGCAATGCTGCGGAAAAGCTTCTGGCTATGATCACCACCACCTGTACGGTCACCCGGAAAAATCAGGAAAAAGTGGAAATCCCCATGGATGAATTGGTTGTGGGTGATATAGTACATCTTTCCACCGGGGATATGGTCCCGGCTGATGTGCGTATTTTGGAGGCGAAGGATCTGTTTATCAGCCAAGCCAGTCTTACAGGGGAGAGTGAACCTGTGGAGAAAACTCCCCATGTAAGCGAAGAAAAGGAAAGTGTCACTGAGTATTCGAACATTGCTTTTATGGGAAGCAATGTGGTTTCAGGCAGCGCCACTGCCGTGGCAGTTTGTGTAGGGGATAATACTCTCTTCGGCTCTATGGCGTCTGCCGTTGCAGGAGATGCGGTCGAAACCAGTTTTACCAAAGGAGTAAATGCGGTTTCGTGGGTTCTGATTCGCTTTATGCTGGTGATGGTGCCGCTGGTATTTTTCATCAACGGTATCACCAAGGGAGATTGGTTGGATGCTTTCCTGTTTGGCATCTCTATTGCCGTGGGCCTGACCCCGGAGATGCTTCCCATGATTGTGACAACCTGTCTTGCCAAAGGCGCGGTGTCCATGAGCAAAAAGCAGACGATTGTCAAAAACTTGAACTCGATCCAGAATTTTGGAGCAATCGACATCCTCTGCACAGATAAAACCGGAACCTTAACGCAGGATCAGGTGGTCCTGGAATATCACTTGAACGTCAATGGGGAAGACGACACCCGAGTTCTGCGTCACGCCTATCTCAACAGCTATTTTCAGACCGGCTATAAAAATCTCATGGATCTGGCCATCATTCGTAAGACCGAGGAGGCAGAGGCTGAGGACCCTCGGCTGGTGGATCTGTCAGAACACTACATCAAAGTAGATGAGATTCCCTTCGATTTTACCCGTCGTCGTCTGACCACAGTTGTGCAGGATAAAACCGGGAAAACACAGATGGTGACCAAAGGCGCTGTGGAAGAAATGCTGTCGATTTGCTCCTTCGCAGAGTGTGACGGCAATGTTCAGCCGCTGACGGATGAAGTGCGTCACCGCATTCTTCAAACGGTGGACGAACTCAATGATAAGGGGTTTCGCGTGCTTGCCATCGCACAAAAAAGCAACCCGTCTCCGGTATGCACATTTGGTGTGAAAGATGAGTGCGATATGGTGTTGATTGGCTATCTGGCTTTCCTTGATCCGCCAAAGGAATCCACCGCGGATGCCATTCAAGCCTTGAAGGACCATGGAGTAACCACCAAAATCCTAACCGGGGATAACGATAAGGTTACCCGCACTATCTGCAAGCAGGTGGGATTGAAGGTGCGGAATATGCTGCTAGGGTCTGACCTGGAACACATGAGTGATGACGAATTGGCTAAAGTAGCGGAATCCACCGATGTTTTTGCCAAGCTGACCCCAGATCAGAAGGCGCGTGTCGTCTCCGTCCTTCGGGAAAACGGCCACACTGTCGGCTTTATGGGGGACGGCATCAATGACGCTGCCGCCATGAAGGCCGCTGATATCGGTATCTCTGTGGATACCGCGGTGGATGTAGCGAAGGAATCGGCGGACATTATTCTGCTGGAAAAAGACTTGATGGTGTTGGAGCAAGGCATCATCGAAGGCCGCAAGACTTATGCCAATATGATCAAGTATATCAAGATGACCGCTTCCTCCAACTTTGGCAATATGTTTTCCGTGTTGGCTGCCTCGGCGCTGCTGCCGTTCCTGCCCATGATGAGCGTGCATCTGATTTTCCTGAACCTGATCTACGATTTGTCCTGTACGGCGATTCCCTGGGACAATGTGGACGAGGAATTTATCGCAAAGCCCCGGAAGTGGGACGCGTCAAGCGTGGGCAACTTCATGATTTGGATTGGGCCCACCAGCTCCATCTTTGACTTCACCACCTATTTGTTCATGTACTTTGTATTTTGTCCGCTGTTTGTGTCGGGAGGCGTACTGTTCAACGATTTGCCCGCTCATTTCAGTGGAGCAGAACTGGCCATGATGCAGGCAAAATATATCGGGTTGTTTCAGGCGGGCTGGTTTGTGGAATCTATGTGGAGCCAGACTCTTGTCATCCATATGATCCGTACGCCCAAGCTGCCCTTTATTCAAAGCCGGGCCTCCGCTCCGCTGACTCTGTTGACACTGACCGGTATCACAGTACTTACGATCATTCCGTTTACGCCCTTTGGCGCCATGCTGGGCTTCGTGGCCCTGCCCGCCGCTTATTTTGCCTACCTGATTCCGTGTATTCTGCTCTACATGGTGTTGGCAACCAGTCTGAAAAAGGCGTATGTACGGCATTATGGCGAACTGCTTTAAGATGGGAGGCGTTTTATCATGAATTGGACAAGTGTTTGGATGAATTTGTTTGGAACTACTTCCGTTTTAGGGATCAATCTGGGATTTTGGGTGGCAATGGCCGTTGTTTTGCTGATTGTTATCCTGATGAACGTGGTGTTTTGGAGCATGAAGCCAAAAAAGCCCGATTGATCCAAATTCCACTAGCGATTTAAGTTGTGAGCGAGCCAGGTGCTGCGTTTGGCACCTGAATGGAAAACCAGGATATGGGATGGTTTTGCGACCCTTCCATATCCTTCTTTTTTGCTTTTTGAGACTGGTTAAAGGAGAGTTCGAAATCTGGTTTGGCAATAGGGGAAAAGCTTTGTGCTTAGGACGTGAAATCAGGCGGATTTCTTGCTTTTTTGCCAGAAAATGAGGGGTACATTTTGAAAAAATTTCCGGTATTTCCAACAATCTATTGACGGATGGGGCCTAATCATTGTAAGATGGAAAAAAAGTGAGGAGGTTTTTCCCATGAATGAAAATTTTTCCCTGGAAGATATCCCTCAGGAGCTGCGGGAGCAGCTGGCTCAGGAAATGCACAAGCCGGTTTTCGGCGAGAAGATCATTGAGGAGCATATGCCCGCTCTGTGCCGCGCTGCCGCCGCGGAGGGCGCTGTGCTGCTGAAAAACCAGAATAACGCTCTGCCCTTGAAGCAGGGTGAACCTGTGGCTGTGTTCGGCCGGGTACAGTTGGATTGGTTCTATGTGGGCTACGGTTCCGGCGGCGACGTGAACCCGCCCTACACCGTCAACCTGATGGAAGGCCTGCAAAATGCCGGCGTTCAGGTGGATGAGGAACTGGCGGCTATCTACGCTAAGTGGAGCGCTGAGAACGTGCCCAACATGGGTTTCTGGGCTCACTGGCCTCGGTACTTTGAGGAAATGCCTCTGGAAGACGCTCAGGTGAAGGAGGC
>ULMJ01004448.1_pt1 | contig 17111 bp, 7 predicted proteins | sample 1951641 | NCBI WGS metagenome assembly ULMJ01 (sample SAMEA4835550, study PRJEB28245) | human gut metagenome | biome: gut microbiome; material: fecal sample | place: Denmark | collected 2008 | reverse complement strand
TACCAAGATGAAACCGGATCATGCACATCCCAGTTTTAGTCCTGACGGAACCAAAGTTCTTTTCCAGTCAGGTCACTTTACAAATGGCAAACGTTTAAACTTGATGATGGTGGATATAAGCTCATTCGACAAATAAAAAAAAATAAGACAATGAAAAATACATATTTATTCCTTTGTACCTTGTTGCTTGGCACAGCAGGCAGCTTACAAGCCCAAGACTCACGCGAACGTACTTACTATTATGAAATACTGGAACCACGGCATGAACCGAAGCCGGAAGTAAATGGCTTTGCTACAGAAAAGATAAAAGAACATCTGGATAGAGGATTAATTGCAGTTCCGACCACTGACGGAAAGGGTATATATCTGAGTTGGAGATTATTGGAACAGGACAATGCGGATGTTTCATTTCATCTTTATCGCTCTGCCAATGGCAAAACGCAGCGTTTAACCAAATCTCCGGTAAAATTGACTTGTGATTTCATAGATAAATCTCCTGCAAACGAAAAGGCCTCCTACTGGATATGTACTCTGGACAAGAAGAAAAAAGTGACCGATACATCCGCCAAGATAGAAGTGGAGGCCCCCTTATTGAAGAATTATCAATCAATCAAGCTGAACCGGAATATAAAAGCCGGCAAGATAGCTGTTGCCGACCTGAATGGAGACGGAATTTATGACTATATAATTCGTACACCGGATAAGAATGTAGATCCGGGAATGCCGGGTACTTTAGGTGGGGAAACTTATCAGATTGAAGCCTATCTGAGTGATGGAACTTTCTTGTGGTCAAAAGATTTGGGACAAGGAATAGAACCGGGCGTATGGTATTCTCCTTTCATCGCTTACGACTTCAATGGAGATGGCAAAGCAGAGATAGCCTTAAAAACTGCACCCGATGATGCTAAACGTAACGAGAAAGGTCGCATAGATTCAGGTGAAGAATATTTGAGCATCCTGAATGGCATGACAGGAAAAGAAATAGCCCGTGTGGACTGGCCCGAACGCAATGACCGATATGGCAATCTTGTCCGCCAGAATCGCAACCAGATTGGTATGGCCTATCTGGATGGAAAGACTCCTTATATATTGGCATGCCGCGGAACTTATAAATTGATGGTTGTAGATGCCTGGCAATTGAACGGTGATAAACTGGAACGTGCCTGGAGATGGGATGGTGATGAGGAAAATCCTGTAGTGAGAAGTATGGGGGCGCATAATATGATTTGCGGTGACGTGGATGGTGACGGAAAAGATGAAATCCTGTTAGGGTCATGCATGCTTGATGATAATGGTACATTATTGTGGTCTACCGGATTAGGACACCCGGATAAGGCCTATTTGACCGATATTGATCCGAATCGTCCGGGAATGGAAGTGTTTTTATGTTTGGAACCTTGGCACGACAACGGGCGTGGAGTCTGTGTGGTAGATGCTAAAACAGGGCAACCGGTTTGGAATATCGGCCATAAGACTTTTCATGTGGGAGATGGCATGGTTGCAGACTTCGACCCCAGCCACAAAGGACTGGAATGTTTTGCCAGTGAAGACCGCAAAGGAGGAAGTAGGGACAAATACCTGCTTTCTGCTGATGGTCAGCACTTAGGCAAAAATGAGGATGTTCCATCTTGCCGTAACTGGGCATGGTGGGATGGAGACTTACTACGCGAGACATTCAAAGGAGAGGATAACCGCTGGGGAGCCAGTTCTTCTTCAAACGGTCGCTCATTGAGTATTGTAAAATGGAAAGGGGAAACGCTCACGGAAGGCATTGAAGGGGATATTCTGATGATTGCCGATTTATATGGTGACTGGCGTGAAGAGATTATCACTGCACTGCCGGGTGAAATTCGTATTTATTCTACCAACATTCCGGCTAAAGATCGTCGCATAACTCTGATGCAGGATGGAATATATAGAAATTATGTAGCACACCGTTCCATGGGCTATCCGCAAGCACCGGTTCCTTCTTATTATTTAGGTGAATGAAAGATTTGTAATAACAAGGTTTTATAATTATGAAATGAAACACTGGATTATTGTCAATATACTCTTGCTTTGTGGCAGCATATATGCTTTTTCACAACCTTACAAGGGAGAAAAGTTGTCAAGAGGTTTAGTCGGAATTCCTACAGAGAAAGGAATGTACTTCAGTTGGCGCATAACGCTGAATGATGCGCCCGACTTGCAATTTGACTTATACCGAAGCACCAATGGTGGTACAGAGACAAAGCTGAATAAAGCCCCTATCAGTCAAACAACTGATTTCTTGGATGAAACAGTGGACTTAAAAGCTGACAACATCTGGATATTGAAAGCAGATAACCAAATCGCTGCAACCTGGATTCGCACAAAAGAAGAAGAACTGACCCCTTATTTAAGTATCCCTATCAAGAAACCGGAAGACGGGGAAATTGCAGGTGAACACTTCTTTTATACAGCCAATGATTGCAGTGTAGGCGATTTAGATGGTGACGGTGAATACGAAGTCATATTGAAGTGGACACCCTCTAACTCTAAACGGCCACCACAACGTGGATTTACCGGAAATACTTATTTAGACGCATATAAAATGGATGGAACTATGCTCTGGCGTATTGATTTAGGACCCAATATCCGTTCGGGGGCAGCTACAACCAACTTTCTTGTTTTCGATTTCGACGGAGACGGATGTGCCGAAGTATGTTGTAAGACAGGAGACGGAACTATAGACGGAATTGGACATGTGATAGGTGACAGCAAGAACGACTGGAGGACCTGGGATAAAGAAAGTCCAACGTACGGAAAGATTGTTAACGGACCGGAATATTTAACTGTCTTTGAAGGCAAAACAGGAAGGGAATTAGATTCAAAAGAATACATACCTACTCGCTATCCTATAGACGGATGGGGAGGTATTGGTGGCAATTGTGGCAATGATAATACCGGCGGACGATCTGATCGTTTTACCGCAGGAGTTGCCTTTTTGGATGGCAAAAATCCCTCACCTGTGATGGTAAGAGGATGGTATGGGCGCACCGTAGTCGCCGCATGGACTTTTACCAACGCCACACTGAAAAGTATATGGACTTTCGATAGTGCCAATCCTGGTTTAGAGAAGTACTCCGGCATGGGAAACCACAGTGTGACAATAGCAGATTTTGATGGCGACGGTTATGATGAAGTTTGTGTGGGAGCTATGACGGTAGATCATGATGGAAAAGGACTCTTCACAACTGGTCTGAGGCATGGAGACGCTCTGCATGCCGGTCGTCTGATACCTTCACGCCCTGGTATGCAGGTATTTGGCGTACATGAGAATGAGGGAGATAACGAGATTGTAAGTCGGACTCCTGCTGTAGCTATGTTTGATGGAGCTACCGGGGAAATTATCTGGCAGGATGGTTTAGGCAAAGATGCCGGACGTGGAGTTGCAGCCGATATTGATCCGCGCTATGAAGGAGCAGAATGCTGGTGCAATATTGGCGGACTAAGGAGAGGAGATACCGGAGAATTTATCAGCAATAAGAAGCCAAACTCCTGTAACTTCACCATTTATTGGGATGCCGATTCTCTGGCAGAATTACTGGATCACGTTTCCATCAGTAAATGGAATTGGCAAACAGAGGAAACGGATTTGTTGCTGAAAGCCGAAGGAGTAGCCTCTAACAATGGAACCAAAGGAAATCCCTGCTTATCAGGAGACATCTTGGGAGACTGGCGTGAAGAAGTTATCTGGGCTTCAAAAGATCAAACGGAATTGCGCATCTATACAACTACAATACCTGCTACCGACAGGCGTCCAACTTTAATGAATGATCGTCAATATCGCCTGGCTATCGCCTGGCAAAATGTAGGATATAATCAACCGCCACATACCAATTTTTAGTCATGATGAAAAGAAACAGACTCTATATTTATTTATGTCTTTCGTTCTTGCCTTTAATATCATTAAAGGCACAGAACAACCAGGCTTCCGGCTTAAACGCCCGCGAGTTTAATAAGTATTGGAAAGTAGAATCGGAATCTCCCGATTTTAAAGTAACGTTCCGAGGGGATACGGCGGAAATTGTATCTCCCAAAGGGCTAACTCTCTGGAGAAAGGAAAAAATGAGTGGTAAAGTAACCATTGAATACGATGCTTGCGTAGTCAATGAGACCAAAGAGGATCGTCTAAGTGATTTAAATTGCTTCTGGATGGCTTCTGACCCCAAATATCCTGATAACTTATGGAAACGTGAAAAGTGGCGTAACGGAATATTCCTTAATTGTTATTCCTTACAACTTTATTATCTGGGATATGGTGGAAACCATAATTCCACAACACGGTTTCGCCGATATGATGGTAATGAAACAGGTATTACTGATCCTAAGGCCCGACCTGCCATCTTAAAAGAATATACGGATGCGGAACATTTGTTGAAAGCAAACCACTGGTATCATATTAAAATTACCAATGAAAACAATAGGGTTAGTTATTATATAGACGGAAAACGTCTGGTGGATTTCAGGGATGCCGAACCTCTGACAGAAGGATGGTTCGGTTTCCGCTCCACTTTATCACGTACCCGCATTACTAATTTTCGCTATGAATGTTCATCACAGGAAACTACCGCCGTTCCTTTACAATGGATTGGTAATCCCCCCGAACTGGATAAGCCTGTAAGTTTTGGTGTCCCCTTTGATAAAGGAGAGGTTTTCCCTGAAAGCCTTTTGCAATTAAGAAGTGCCAATGGTGAGGATATTCCGGTTGATACCTGGCCATTGGCTTATTGGCCGGATGGTTCTGTGAAATGGAGCGGAGTAGCCGGCGTTATTCCTGCCGGAACAGAGAAGTTGATGCTTGAAAAGATGGGAAAAAAGCCAAAGAAAAAATCAAAGGCCGGAAATCCTAATGATGGCACATCTGTTTCTGTAACTGAAACACACGAGCGTATCCAAATAGAAACAGGAGTGATTTCAGCTTATATTCCCCGGCAGGGCGAATTTCTGATAGACAGCCTTTTATATAAAGGTGTGAAAGTAGGTGAGAAAGCCCGTCTGATATGCAATACTCAAAGTGAACCTGTACTTGAAACCACCTCACAGGTATCTTTCACGAACTATACTAGTGAATTGAAATCAGCTACTGTGGAACGTTCAGGCGCAGTACGCACGCTTGTCAAACTGGAAGGTGTGCATAAAAGCAAGGATGGACGCGAATGGTTGCCTTTTGTAGTCCGCCTCTATTTCTATAGTGGAAGCGAACAAGTGAAGATGGTACATAGCTTTGTGTTCGATGGCGACCAAGATAAAGATTTTATCCGCGCTTTAGGCATCCGTTTCGATATTCCTATGCGCGAAGCACTTTATAACCGCCACATTGCCTTTTCGTGTGCCGATGGCGGAGTGTGGAGCGAACCGGTACAGCCACTGGTTGGACGTCGCGTTCTGACACTCGGAAAACCACAAGAAAAAGATCTCTCCCTACAACAGCAACAGATGGAAGGTAAACGTATTCCCCCTTATGAAGCATTTGACGAAAAGAACCGTTCTTTGCTTGACAACTGGGCATCATGGGATAGCTATCGTTTGTCTCAGCTCACTGTGGATGCTTTCTCCATCCGTAAGCGCGCTAATGACAATAATCCCTGGATAGGTACTTTCTCCGGCACACGCAGTAACGGCTATGCCTTTGCCGGTGACATCACTGGTGGACTTGGACTCTGCTTGCATGATTTCTGGCAATCTTATCCTTCTTCCATTGAAATATCCGAAGCGAAAACTCCTACAGCTACCCTTACCGCCTGGCTATGGAGCCCTGATTCCGAACCAATGAACCTAAGGCACTATGATAATGTGGCACACGACTTAAATGCCAGTTATGAAGACGTACAAGAAGGAATGAGTACCCCTTATGGCATAGCCCGCACTACTACGCTTACTCTGATTCCACAAGGAGGATATACCGGAAAAGAAAAATTTTCCGATTGTGCCAAGCAGTTTTCCGAACCAGGCATATTGATGCCTACTCCCGGTTATCTGCATGCACAGCAGGCTTTTGGTGTCTGGAGTCTTCCCGACCGCAGCACGCCCTTCCGCGCTCGTGTAGAAGACCGCCTGGATGCCTATATTGATTTCTATAATAAAGCCATCGAACAGAATAAATGGTATGGCTTCTGGAATTATGGTGATGTTATGCACGCTTATGATCCTGTCCGTCACACCTGGCGTTATGACATTGGAGGTTTTGCCTGGGACAATACGGAATTAGCTTCCAACATGTGGCTTTGGTATAATTTTCTGCGCACAGGGCGTACTGATATTTGGCGTATGGCTGAAGCTATGACCCGCCATACTGCCGAAGTAGACACCTATCATATAGGTCCCAATGCCGGATTAGGCAGTCGCCACAATGTCAGTCATTGGGGATGCGGTGCCAAAGAAGCCCGCATCAGTCAGGCTGCCTGGAACCGTTTCTATTATTATCTCACCACTGATGAACGTTGTGGTGACCTGATGACTGAGGTGAAAGATGCCGAACAGAAACTTTATACTCTCGACCCCATGCGCTTGGCTCAACCACGAAATGAGTATCCCTGCACAGCACCTGCCCGTCTGCGAATAGGCCCCGACTGGCTGGCTTATGCAGGTAACTGGATGACAGAATGGGAACGTACCGGCAACACTGCGTATCGTGATAAAATCACAGCAGGAATGAAAAGCATTGCGGCATTGCCTAATCGTATTTTCACAGGTCCCAAAGCACTCGGTTTTGATCCGGCAACAGGCATCATCACCTCAGAATGCGACCCGAAACTGGAAAGTACTAACCACCTGATGACTATTATGGGTGGCTTTGAAATCATGAACGAAATGCTCCGGATGATAGACCTACCCGAATGGAACGATGCCTGGTTGGACCTGGCAACCCGTTATAAACAAAAAGCATGGGAGTTGAACCATAGCCGTTTCCGCATCTCACGCCTGATGGGGTATGCAGCCTACCACACCCGCAACCAAGAGATGGCAAAGGAAGCCTGGACGGATTTGTTTACCAGACTGGAACACACCCCTGCTCCTCCTTTCAACATCACAACTTTACTTCCACCTGTAGTTCCGGCTCCATTGGACGAGTGCAAAAGCATCAGTACCAATGATGCAGCCCTGTGGAGTCTTGATGCCATTTACATGCAGGAAGTCATACCGATGGATGAGTAATTTGTACGAATTTCCATGAATATTGTATGGTATTCTATGGAAAAGTAACCTATTTTGCCCTATTTTTGCAATCGATGAAATAACATATACCATGAAAAGAACTTTTTTAAAATCTCTGGGAAGTATTGCAGCTATTGCAATAATTGCCATTGGACTATCAGGGGCTATACCTGCCCCAAAATACAAGACAGTAACTGTCAGTGCACCTTTCACGATGGAACCGATTAAGGAATTTATATTCCCTGATCGCGATTTCCCTATCACCAAATACGGTGCCGTAGCTGATGGAAAAACAAACAACACAAAAGCCATTTCACGCGCCATTACCGCATGTAGTCGTGCCGGCGGCGGACGTGTGGTCGTTCCTGCCGGAGAGTGGCTTACCGGACCTATCCATTTTAAGAGTAATGTCAATCTGCATTTGGCCGAAAATGCCGTACTGCGATTCACGGATAATCCGCAAGATTACCTGCCTGCCGTAATGACTTCATGGGAAGGTATGGAATGTTACAATTATTCCCCACTGGTTTATGCTTTCGACTGTGAGAACATTGCCATTACCGGAACCGGAACGCTTCAACCCATCATGGACACCTGGCGTAAATGGTTCAAGCGCCCCCAGCCTCATATGGACGCACTTGCGGAACTATACACAATGGCCTCAACGGATGTTCCCGTGAAAGAAAGACAGATGGCTAAAGGAGAGAATAACCTGCGACCGCACCTGATACACTTCAACAGATGTCAGAACGTATTGCTCGACCAGTTCAAGATTCGTGAAAGCCCGTTCTGGACTATTCATCTTTATCTGTGCGACGGCGGCATTGTTCGCAATTTGGATGTGCGCGCCCACGGTCATAATAATGATGGTGTCGATTTAGAAATGAGCCGTAACTTCCTGGTAGAAAACTGTAAATTCGACCAGGGAGATGATGCGGTAGTTATCAAGGCCGGGCGCAACCAAGATGCGTGGCGCCTGGATACTCCATGTGAGAATATTGTTATCCGGAACTGCGATATCATAAAGGGACATACTTTGTTGGGCATTGGCAGTGAGATGTCAGGCGGAATCCGCAATGTATACATGCATGATTGCGTTGCGCCGGACTCCGTATTCCGTTTATTCTTTGCCAAGACTAACCACCGCAGAGGAGGTTTCATTGAAAACATCCACATGGAAAATGTGAAAGCAGGAAAGATGCAACGCATACTGGAAATAGATACCGATGTACTTTACCAATGGCGCAATCTGGTGCCTACCTATGAAGAGCGGATTACACGCATCGATGGCTTGTATATGAACAATATATCCTGCGAACGTACCGAAGCCATCTATGACCTGAAAGGTGATGCCAAACTACCTGCCAAGAATGTGTTCATAAAGAATGTACATGCCGGTGAAGTCACCAAGTTCATAAAAAATGTGCAGAATGTTGAGAATGTAGTCGAAGAGAACATGACTTACGACCGCTTCCGAAATGCTGCCAATGCTCCGGCTTACGATTACTCCAAACTACAAAAAGAAAAATTGGGAAGAGGTGTGGTTGCCATCCGGGAAAATCCTTCGGAAGTAGCGGTTTCCTGGCGTTATCTTTCTTCCGATCCGGAAAACACTGCTTTCAACCTCTACCGTGATGGAAAGAAGATTGCGGAAGTACCTGCTACCACCGGAACGTTCTATCGCGATACTTATAAAAGCAAAAAAGCGGCGACTTATACCGTAAAACCGATAGTGAACGGAATAGAAACAGGACACGCCGAAGGGACTTATACCCTACCCGCTAAGGCACCGATAGGATATATCAATATTCCCCTTGACACGCCTGCAGATGGCGTAACTCCCGCAGGACAAAAGTATACTTATATGCCTAATGACGCTTCTATCGGTGATGTTGACGGTGACGGAGAATACGAAATTATCCTGAAATGGGATCCGTCGAATGCTCATGATAATGCCCATGACGGCTACACAGGCAATGTACTCTTTGATTGTTACCGACTGACAGGTGAAAAGCTGTGGCGTATCGATATGGGACATAATGTTCGTGCAGGTGCCCACTATACCCAGTTTATGGTTTACGACTTCGATGGCGACGGACGTGCCGAAATCATCATGAAGACTTCCGACGGAACCATTGACGGACAGGGGAATGTTATCGGCGATGCTTCTGCCGACTATCGTGAACCGGGTGACCCACGCCGCAATCAGGGCCGCATCCTGACCGGGAATGAATATCTCACAGTATTCAATGGCCTTACAGGGGCGGCTATGAAAACTATAGATTATGTCCCTGAACGTGGAAATCTGGAAGATTGGGGAGACAACCGTGCCAACCGAAGCGACCGTTTTCTTGCAGCAGTAGCCTATCTGGACGGTGTCCGCCCAAGTGTAGTTATGTGTCGCGGTTATTACACCCGAACAGTACTTGCTGCTTTCGACTGGGATGGAAAAGACTTGAAACAGCGTTGGATATTCGACAGCAATATTCCGGGTAATGGAGCTTATGCAGGCCAAGGAAACCACAACCTCCGCGTAGCCGATGTTGATGGAGACGGATGTGACGAAATCATTTACGGTTCCTGTGCTATTGATAATAATGGTAAAGGCCTTTATTCTACTCGAATGGGACATGGAGACGCTATTCATCTGACCAAATTCTCTCCTTCCATGAAGGGTCTTCAGGTATGGGATTGCCATGAGAATAAAAAAGATGGTTCAAGTTTCCGCGACGCAGCCACAGGCGAAGTCTACTTTCAGGTAAAAAGTGGTACAGACGTGGGCCGTTGCATGGCAGCAGATATTGACCCGACCAACCCCGGTGTGGAAATGTGGTCGTGGGAATCAAAAGGATTACGCAACATCAAAGGTGAAGTGGTCAATCCGAATATCAAAACCTTCTCCGTCAATATGGCTGTATGGTGGGACGGCGATCTGCTTCGCGAATTACTGGACAAGAATGTAGTTTCCAAATATGACTGGGAAGCCGGTGTGTGCAAACCTCTGGTAACCTTCACCGGAGCCGTATCAAACAACGGTACCAAAGCAAATCCTTGTCTGCAAGGTGACATCACGGGTGACTGGCGTGAAGAAGTTCTTCTCCGTTCGGAAGATAATAAATCTCTCCGCCTCTATGTATCTCCGATAGCAACCGATTACCGTTTCCATACCTTCCTGGAAGATCCGGTTTATCGCATCAGTATTGCGACACAGAATGTAGCTTATAACCAACCTACTCAACCCGGTTTCTATTTTGGTCCGGATTTGAAAGGGAAGTTCAGAGGGTACGAATTTAAATAATAACCAGGATGCTGAACAATAAACCAGCATCCCCAAACAATAAAAATTATGAATATTAAGACACTTTGCATCACAGGTGCCTTGTTACTAACCGGCATCAACGTTTATGCCCAGAAAAAGAAAGAAGTTATCAATGACTCGAATACCCCGTTGCACCTCTTGCAACCGGCTTATAAAGTTCCTTATAAAGCACTCACCACCAGCGAAGTAAAAGCTGATATCGACCGCGTGCTCCGCTATCTGGAAAAGACCACTCCTACCCGTGTAGTAAGCGAAAAAACAGGGAAGGTAATCACCGATTACACTAATTTGCCTGCCGATGCTCAACTGGAACGTGGTGCTTTCCGCCTTGCAAGCTACGAATGGGGAGTTACTTACTCCGCCATGCTGGCTGCTGCCGAAGCCACCGGAGACGCCGACTACAAGAAATATGTGACAGACCGTTTCAATTTCCTGGCTGAAGTAGCCCCGCGCTTCCGCGAAATGCTTGAAAAAAACGGCACCACGGATCCACAGATGAAACAAATCCTGACTCCACATGCTCTTGATGATGCCGGAGCCGTTTGTGCTGCCATGATAAAAGCACAGTTACAAGATAAGTCCCTCAACCTCTATCCACTGATAGAGAACTACCTCGACTTCATTCTGAATAAAGAATACCGTCTTGCCGATGGAACATTTGCACGTACCCGCCCGCAACTCAACACACTGTGGCTGGACGATATGTTTATGGGAATCCCCCCTGTTGCCTGGTACTCGCAATTAGCAAAAGATAACCAGCAAAAATATCTTGCCGAAGCTATCCGTCAGATATTCCAGTTTGCCGAACGGATGTGGGTTCCTGAGAAGAAATTATTCCGCCATGGCTGGGTAGAAAGCATGCAAGACCATCCTGCTTTTCATTGGGGACGCGCCAATGGCTGGGCGTTGCTCACTATGACCGAAGTGCTGGATGTGATGCCCGAAAACCATCCCCAACGTGCCAAACTAATGGAACTCTTCCGTGAGCATGTCCGTGGATTGGCTGCCTGTCAAAGCGGAGAAGGTTTCTGGCACCAACTACTCGACCGCAATGACTCCTATCTGGAAACTTCGGCAACCGCTATTTATGTATATTGCATGGCTCATGGCATCAACAAAGGATGGCTGGATGCGCTGGCTTACGGACCTGTAGCCCAATTGGGCTGGCATGCTGTTTCCACACAAATCAATGCGGAAGGACAGGTGGAAGGTACCTGCGTGGGCACCGGTATGGCTTTCGACCCGGCATTCTACTATTATCGTCCGGTCAATGTATATGCCGCTCATGGCTATGGTCCCGTCATCTGGGCAGGAGCCGAAATGATTAACCTATTAAACAAACAACACCCGAAAATGAATGACAGCGCCATACAATACTACTCTACCGAGCAAAAAACAACAGCGCCTATTTTCAGTGTAACCGAATCCAAATAACCCTTAAAAATAATGTATCATGAAAAGAGAAGCATTCAAAATGTTCCTGAAACCCGGTTTCGAGAAGGAATATGAAAAAAGACACGCAGCTATCTGGCCGGAACTGAAAAAGATGTTGTCTGACGGCGGAGTATATGACTATTCCATTTACTGGGACAAAGATACCAACATACTCTTTGCTTGCCAAAAGACGAAAGGTGAAGAGTCGTCACAGGATATGGGTACCAATCCCATTGTCCAAAAATGGTGGGATTATATGGCGGATATTATGGAGGTAAATCCTGATAACTCTCCGGTAACCATACCACTTCCAGAAGTTTTCCATATGGATTAAAAAACAAAAGTGCATTGAAACAGACCTTCAATGCACTTTTTTCCGTATTTTTGTTACGTACTAATAATCTATGAAATATGAAAAAGCACTTTCTATTATTGTGCACATCCTTATTTTGCCTTATTTTCACTTCTTCAGCTTCCGTCGAAGTACGTTCCAACCATATGACGACTTCGGATGGGCTGCCCAACAACTCTGTCTGCTATATGTTTCAGGACAGCAAAGGATTCATCTGGATGGGCACCTTGAACGGACTCAGTCGCTACGACGGTAATTCATTCGTCACCTTCTTGCCCGAAAGCGAATCAAACAAAGAACGGATAGCATTGTCTACCAACCACGCCAGGACCATCAGTGAAGATAAAAACGGGCTCCTATGGATAGAGACCTCCGGTGAATTCTTCAATTGCTATGATTTAAAGAAAGACTGTTTTGTTGACTTCACCGGTTGCAACGAATACCGCCAGAATTACGACCGTAAAATAGAAGCGGCCAACGGGGACATCTGGCTATGGCAAAACAGAAATGGATGTCGGCGAATCACATACCGAAACAATACGTTTACTTCAGTAACCTATAAAAAGAATAAAGGGAACTTGCCATCGGACAGTGTTGCCTATGTATACCAAGACCAACAAGGGGGTATCTGGGTAGGAACAAATTGCGGTGTATCCCAAATTGTAGGCGATAAAAGCTTCATCGTTGAAAAGCACAATGCTTTTGCAGCCCAGTCTTTCGAGAAAAGTATCTTCTTCCTCTCAAACGGTGGCATCATCTCTAAAAAGGAAGGAAGTAATCCAGCAGCAACAGTCGCCCGGCTTCCAAAGGAGAGAAACAATATCACCATATACGGAACGCTTTGCCTGCAAGACGATTGGGTGATATTTACCTCCACCGGCGGATATATATTCGACATGAAAACATGCCAGGTCAGCCGTCAACCGGAACTGGATATCCGGAATGGCAATGTCTTGACCGACAATCTGGGTAATTATTGGATTTACAACCATACAGGAAAAGTATGGTACGTGAATGCCAAGACTCGAGCTATCAAGACTCTCCAACTGAGCACTCCGGATAAACTCAACTATGTGGATATGGAGCGATACCATGTGGTACACGACTCCCGGGGAATCATCTGGATATCAACATACGGAAACGGGCTCTTCGCCTACAATACCTTTACGGAAGAACTCCAGCATTTCGATTTCCAGATTGATGGCTTCAGCCACATCAGTTCCAACTACTTGCAATATATCATGGAAGACAGTTCCGGTGCCATCTGGGTCAGTTCCGAATATGCCGGAGTTACCCGCCTGAGCATTCTAAATGAAGGCATACAACGTATCTACCCGGAGGCAATTTCCTTATCCGACCGTTCCAATACCGTACGGATGATAACCCGGCTAAAGAATGATGAAATCTGTATCGGCACACGGGGCGGAGGCGTATATACTTATGATGCGCAGATGAATAAGCAGCTAAAGAAATATCATTTCACTTCCAATATATATGCGATAACCGAAGACAACGATGGAACAGTGTGGATGGGCAGTCGCGGAGATGGACTTTGTATAGATGGAAAGTGGTATGTGAACAAGAGTGAGGACCCCTCATCCATTTCTAACAATCACATCTTCACTTTGTATTGTGACCGGCAAGGACGAGTGTGGATAGGAACTTTCGGAGGTGGGCTGGATGTAGCCGTCAAAGGTAAAAACGGATACACTTTCCGGCACTTCCTGAACCAAAGTTTCGGGCAACGGCGGACGCGCGCCATCATGGAAGACAAGAATGGATGGATGTGGGTAGGAAATAGTGACGGAGTATATGTATTCCATCCGGACTCGCTGATGAACAACCCCGAAAATTACCTGATATACAATTATAATAATGGAAAAATACGCAGTAATGAAATCAAATGTATTTATCAGGATACCCAAGGGGACATCTGGATTGGTACATCAGGGGGTGGATTAAGCACGTGTACTCCTGCAAGCGATTACAAAAACTTAAGCTTCAAGCATTACAACACTAACAACGGGTTAGTGAACAACATGGTTCAAGCCATTGCAGAAGATAAGCAAGGGAAATTATGGATTTCGACCGAATATGGTATCTCACGCTTTAGTCCCGATACACAAACCTTTGACAACTTCTTTTTCTCGCCCTATACTTTAGGAGACGTCTACAGTGACAATAGCTCCTGTGTAGCCAAAGATGGCAGATTATTGTTTGGCACCAACTATGGGTTATTAGTTGTCAACCCTGAACAAATGGGAAAAGGTACAGTGCCTAATCCGGTGGTCACATTCACCAATCTACAGGTAAATGGAATTTCCATGCGTCCGGGAGACGTAGACTCACCGTTAAGCAGTGCAATGATGTACACAGATGAAATCAAATTGAAGTATTTCCAAAGCTCTTTTATTATAGATTTCACCACATTTGACTATTCAGAAAGTAATAGCTATACCTATACTTATCGTTTAGAAAACTATGACAAAGAATGGAGCAAGCCCTCCTCATTAAGTTTTGCTTCTTACAAGAATTTACCGCCGGGCACATACGATCTGCACGTAAAAGTTTGTAATGCTACCGGTATTTCAGGAGATCGGGAAGCTATTTTAAAAATAATAGTAACCCCTCCTTTCTGGAAAACGAACTGGGCATTCCTGACTTACACAGTATTATTTTTAATTATACTCTACATTGCATACAGATTGGTACGGAATTTCAATCTCCTACGAAACAAAGTACAGGTAGAAAAGCAACTGACGGAATACAAGTTGGTATTCTTCACTAATATCTCACATGAATTCCGTACACCTTTGACTTTGATACAAGGAGCTTTAGAGAAAATACAAAGTATGGAGAAGATTCCCAAAGAAATGAATAACTCTCTGAAAGTAATGAATAAAAGCACACAACGTATGCTGCGACTGATTAACCAGTTACTGGAATTCCGTAAGATGCAGAACAATAAGTTGGCCCTTTCTCTGGAAGAAACGGACGTTATGGGCTTTCTTCACGAAATATTCTTGAGCTTCAAAGATACGGCAGCCTCCAAGAATATGGATTTCCGTTTTCAACCTTCAGTAGCTTCTTACAAGATGTTCATTGATAAAGGAAATCTGGATAAAGTGGTTTATAACTTGCTTTCAAATGCTTTCAAATATACCCCAAGTAATGGCAAAGTCACCCTTTCGGCCATTGTTGATGAAGAAAAGCAATGCCTGGAAATCTCTGTATCAGATACCGGTATCGGCATTGCTAAAGAGAAACGGGGAGAACTGTTCAAGCGTTTTATGCAAAGCAATTTCTCCAGTAACAGTACCGGAATAGGTCTGCACCTGACACATGAACTCGTGAATGTGCATAAAGGTACTATCATTTATGATGAGAACCCGGGGGGAGGCTCCATATTCACCGTCTCGCTTCCCACAGCAACAAGCATATATGAAGAAAAAGACTTCCTCATACCGCACAATGCTTTCCTGGAAGAGAAATCTTATAAGAAAGAAAACGAAGAGGAAACAGATATTCCTGAGGTTAACGAAATAGAGGCAAGAGAGCCTTCCAATCCATACAAATTGCTCATCATAGAGGATGACAATGATGTACGGGAGTTCCTGAAAGACGAATTCAAACCCTATTTTGAGGTAGTGACCGAAGCTGACGGAGTTTCCGGTCTGGAATGCGCACGCACATATGACGCCGACCTTATCATTTGCGATGTATTGATGCCGGGACTGACAGGTTTTGAAGTGACCCGCAAACTTAAGAGCGATTTCGATACCAGTCATATCCCCATCATATTATTAACTGCAATGAGTTCTGCCGAAAACCACCTGAAAGGTGTAGAAAGCGGGGCGGATGCATACATCACCAAGCCTTTCAGTCCCAAGTTATTGCTGGCAAGGGCTTTCCAGTTAATAAAACAGCGGGAGAAGTTACGGAAAAAGTTCTCGGACGAACCCGGTATGATAACACCCACTATCTGCACATCAGAAAAGGATAAACAGTTTGCGGATAAACTTCAAGCCATTCTGGAACAACAGATTGGCAATAGTGAATTTGCAGTAGATGACCTGGCTGCGATTATGGGATTGGGACGCTCTACATTCTATCGCAAAGTGCGGGGAGTGACCGGCTATTCTCCCAATGAATATATGCGCATCATCCGAATGAAGAAAGCTGCGGAGTTATTACTCGAAAACCGTTATACAGTGGCGGAAGTATCCTATAAAGTAGGCATCGAAGATCCGTTCTATTTCAGCAAATGTTTCAAGAAGCAGTTTGGACATTCGCCATCAGTATATCTGCGAGGGAAGAACGATACGGAAGAAGAAAAAGAAAAATCAGCAGAAGAATGATAAAAAAAGCGCCCGAAACAATGCTTCGGGCGCTTTTTCTTATTATTTTATTCCCACTCTATCGTTGCAGGCGGTTTTGACGAAATATCATAGGTTACGCGGTTTACTCCTTTCACCTTATTAATAATATCATTGGATACTTTACCCAAAAACTCATAAGGTAAATGTGCCCAATCCGCTGTCATGGCGTCAGTGGAAGTTACCGCACGAAGCGCAACAGCACGTTCATATGTACGCTCATCTCCCATCACACCTACCGACTGTACGGGAAGCAGAATAACACCTGCCTGCCAAACCTGATGATAAAGGGATGTTTCGTTACCATCAGCATCTTTCACCTTCCAGTCGCGCAAGCCTTGGATATAGATATCATCCGCATTTTGCAGAATAGCTACCTTTTCAGGAGTAATATCGCCCAGAATGCGTACAGCCAGACCCGGTCCGGGGAAAGGATGGCGGGTAATCAGAT
>ULMJ01009302.1_pt1 | contig 17371 bp, 10 predicted proteins | sample 1951641 | NCBI WGS metagenome assembly ULMJ01 (sample SAMEA4835550, study PRJEB28245) | human gut metagenome | biome: gut microbiome; material: fecal sample | place: Denmark | collected 2008 | reverse complement strand
GTTCGTCCGTTTATTCCGCGTCGTCCGCGTATCCTTTATTGATTCACCTTCACATTATCCCATTCAAACGATGAGATCACCGACTTATCGCAATCTCCATTCTTCGCCTTGATATTCAGATTCTCGAACTTGAAGTTCGATAATTTGTATTGTTCGGATGCACTTACGTTGAAGAATACATCACAATCGAAATCAATATTACGCATCGTCACATGGTCTGAGTAGGACATCGGAGCATCCTTCCGGTCCTTGAGGTCAAAGAATTGTGTCCACGGCTTGACGTAGAGGAAACTCTTGGCATTTCCTTTGATGTCTTCAACGAGGATATACTCGTAATTCTGAGGAGTGTCGGCACGCATTTTCAACCATAGCAAGCGGCTTGCCTGATTGATTGTGCAACGGCGGAGGATAATATTACGGTTATGAATAGATTCGCTACCACAAGTCAGTGCACTATGGCAGAAACCGTACGTACAATCTTCTATAATAATATTAGTGTTGCTTCCGTTGTTAGAATCCTTATCAGCCCAGGGGCCTTTTCCACCTTTAAGAGCAATAGCATCATCGTTTACAGAGAGATAGCAGTTCTTAACCAGCACATTATTGCATACATCAATATCTATGGCATCCGTGCTGGGTGCCTTAACAGGAGCAGCCGGAGAGAAAATATATAGGCCTAATAGCTTCACATTGTTACATTTGTAAATGTGTGTCGTCCAGAAAGGAGAGTTGATGAGGCGTACACCGGAAAGCTGTACATCATTGCTATTGGAAATGTGTACTAGGCGCGGACGCAACTCATCCATATTCGTGCATTTCGGAATAACGGTGCGGCGCAACCAGAAAGATTTCCAATAGCGTAGTCCGTTGCCATTGATGGTTCCCTTACCGGAAATGGTGAAACCATCTACTTTGTCGGCATTAACCAATGCGGCAAAGTATTTGAGTGATTGCCCCTCTATCCGGGTATTGATTATAGGGAAGTTGCTGATATCATCGCTACCTTTCAAAACAGCTCCTTCTTCCAGGTAAAGGTGCGTTTTAGGCTTGAAAAAGAGTGCACCGCTCAGATAAGTACCTTTCGGGATGATGATCACACCGCCATCTTTGGATGATGCCTGGTCGATAACCGCCTGAATTTTCTCTGTTTGAAGTAAGGTGCTGTCATTCACCACACCATGATCAGTAATCTTATATTTACCGCCAAGGGTTTCGATATTTACAATTTCGTTCTGTCTGAACCAGTCGGGAATAAGGGTACCATCGGGGAATTTCTCTTGTGCAAAGGATGGCAGGCAGAAAAGCAAACTACATACTAAAGTTACGAATTTCATGGTCTTTATCATTAATTGAGTTAATAGTGTCTGATCGGATAGATTTATCCGTTTGCAAAAATAGGGATTAAAATTCGGATATGATGGGAATGAAAAGGTTCAATTCCTAAGCTATTTGTCAGTTTATATAGGCTTTTTGACTCTCTCTTGTGGAAGGAGAAAAAGAGAAGAAGCAATCATCAGAAGTCAGCCTTTTCCGTGATACGGATGACCCGTCCGTCGGCGGGATGGGTAAATTCGATGGACTCGGCATGCAGGTAGAGGCGTTTATCCTTTCTCCCGTAAAGCTCGTCGCCTATGATGGGACAATGTAGACCTGACGGATGTGCGGCATGTACACGGAGCTGATGAGTGCGCCCTGTATGCGGATGAAAAGCTATGCGTGTGCATTTGTCCCTCCGCTCAAGAACCTGATAATAAGTGATGGCGGGTTTGCCATATTCCATGTCCACCACCTGCCGGGGGCGGTCCAGCGGATCCGGGCAAATGGGAAGCTCGATGGTTCCCTCGTCTTGGGGAATGATGCCGTCGAGCAGGGCTATATACATTTTTCGGATGGTGTGATTCTTGAACTGGGCTTGCACGTGTTGATGCACCTTTTTATTCTTGGCAACGATTAAAAGTCCCGATGTAGCCATGTCCAGCCGGTGCACAATCATCGGCCCGTCGGCTTCCGGATAGAGTTGCCTTGCCAGACTATATACGGACTCCTTTTCACCCTTACCGGGCACGGAGAGCATTCCGGAAGGCTTGTTGACTACCAATAACCATTCGTCTTCATAGACTATTTTTAATTTCCCGTAGCCCTGTTCCGGAAGTTGTAGCATAGGATTTTCTTCTACTTCCAACCCTTGAAGCATGTGTTGCAAGATAGGCTCGCACTTACCTTTACAAGCGGGATAATAATAACCATGATGGCGGATTTCGGCTTTGGGAGAGTTGCCCCACCAGAACTCTGCCATAGCAATGGGTTTCCAACCATGCAGATAGGCTTGTTGCAATAATTTAGGGGCGGCACATTCTCCGGCACCGGCGGGAGGAGTTTTGTGCACGGTTTGGCTGAATATATCACACAAGGTTTTCACCTCCTTCCGGTAGTTCAACATTCTGAATTGCCCGAATAATTGTTGTTGCAGCGTGGCGGAACGGCTTTTGCGTTCCACCTTCAACTCTTGAATTTGTTCTTCCCGGTTATTGATTTCCACTTGCAAAGCGGCTATCTTTTCTTTCCAGGAACGTTCCAGCCGTTTGTATTCCGCTTTTTGAAATTGGCTTTCGCGTATCAGGGCGGCTTCTTCTTCGGTAGTGAGTCCGGCTTCCTTTCTACGCAATTCTCTTTTCTCTTTCGCTTCTTTTAATTGTTGTTTGGCTATGTCCAGTGCTTCCCGGGCTTGTTGGTGGGTTCGGGTGAGCTCGGACAACAAAGAAGTGTATTCCTTGTCCTCTTCCAATTGCTTGATGCGCCGGTTGATGGCGGAGATGTTTTCCTCTTCGACTTTGAAGAAACCTTGCGGTTGCAACAAGTCATATACGGGCGGAACGAAGTAGGAGTGTTGGTTCTTCCCCGCCAATATGCCCGAAAACGCGGCCAGGTAACCAACCTCCCCATTTCCGATCTGCACCACCAGCACTCCGAACATCTTCCCCCGACTTAGTTCTTCTTTCCATTCATGTTGCCGGTTGAGATAGTGTTGCACCTCTTCCGCCGCCATCACGCATAATGGATGGGGAGTGTAGCAGAAAGGATAAGTAAACCTTTCCGGAAGTGGAGTATTTGCTATGGAAGTCTTGAAACGGTGCAACATAATGGCGCAAAGATACTCATTTCTTATAATAAGCGTATCATGGTGCCGTGCTTTCTGATTATATATTATCCGACGGAGAAAAGTTCTTCACTCTCATTATGGTAGGGTAGGGTGAAGGTGAACCGGCTTCCCTTTCCGGCCTCGGAGCTAACGGAGATTTTTCCACCCAGCTTTTCAGCTATGACCATGCTTATGGAAAGCCCCAGGCCGGTGCCTTGAACAAATTCGTCCTGCTTGTAGAAACGTTCGAATATCATCTGTTGTTCTTCTTTCGGAATGCCTTTTCCGCTATCTTCCACATAGATGGAGATTTTGTATTCCGAGAAATCAATTTCATATCCCAATTTGATATACCCTGATTGGGTGAATTTGGCGGCATTATTCAGGAAGTTGGTAATAATTTGACTTAACCGGTTCACATCCGTATGGATGAAGAAGGTGGCATCAGGCACTTCCTTTATGAATTCAATCTCCTTGGGTATCAATAGGGAATGAGTCATGTACATATTATCAATCCAACTATTCAGATTGCAAGTTGAAAAGGAGAAAGCCATTTTGCCAGACTCGATACGGGATAATTCCAATATGTCGTTTATGAGTTTTAGAAGAAGTTCACAATTGCTATTGATGGTATTTATAAAGTCCGCCTTCTCGTCATCGGACAAGTCGTCTTCACTGACCAGTAGGTTGGAGAAACCTACGATTGCATTGAGCGGTGTGCGTATTTCATGACTCATATTGGCAAGGAATGATTGTTTAAGCTCTGCTTCTATCGCCAGGTCTTTGGCCTTCATTAACTCTTCTTCTTTATCTTTGAAGTGCTGTATATTGGTAATCAGACCTATGATGGAGGCGGATTCTGACATTGTTTCCGTAGGATTGGCATAGCGTAGTTCATACCAGATGTAACCTTTACCATTAAAGTTATATCGGCATTGAGTATGTGTTTTGGAGTCCGGCTGGGTTTTTATGCGGTAGAAAGTAGCCAGGACGTCTGTCCGGTCTTCCGGGTGTATGGCTTCTGTCATTTCTTGTAAAGTGAAAGTTCGGAAAGGCATGTCCAGATGCTCAAAGAACTCTTTATCACATGAGAAAGTATTTGTGGATTCCACATATTTCCAGGTATAGATATCGCTTTTTTCGAGTAATAATGATAGCAATTCCTTTTCCCTGATTAATTCTCTTTGGGTGGCACGTTTCCGTTTGGACTCCCTGAAATAGAGGAACAACGGATATAGGATGAAAAAACAAATGGCGGAAGCGATCAGAAGTTTTTCCGCACTGATTTCCAATTTCGGGATATTGTTCGTCGGCACTTTTTGCGCATGCATTTTGGTGAATAGAACAAAGAGAATTAAAATGACGGATACCCTTTTGAGTACCCAATATCGTTTTTTCATAGAGTCATTTTTTTTGAGCTATATTATTTGTCATAAAAACACGTACGTATGTCCGTTACCAGTGGAGATCTTAAAGAAAATCCCATTCGCAAAGTTACACGATTATTTTGAATTCCCACACAAATGGATAAAAATGTGAGAATTAACTTCGTTTGTATCGTAACGCTGAATTTATGATGTCTTAAAAAAAGACTATATGAATGTAAATCTTATTTTTCCCTTTTATAGACTCATTTTTGATGTTCCGGATTTGTCAGGTAATAGCATTGATGGTCATATACATGTCCGTCATAAGTCACTTCGGCCTGATGAAGCGTACCCTCATGCACAAAGCCCTGGCGTTTCAATACTTGTTGAGAGCGCTCGTTATGGGGGTAACAGTTAGCGGTGATAAGACTTAGTTTTAGCGTGCCGAAACCGTAGTTTAGTACCGCTTTTACCGCCTCCGTCATATACCCTTTTCCCCATTGAGCCTCGTCGAGCCAATATCCCAGCATACGTACTTGCGGGTTTTCGCGTCTGGGGTCGGCGATGATGCCGATGGAGCCAATCAATTGCCCGTTGTCTTTCAGGGTAATGGCCCATACCCCTTTCTGGGATAAGAATACGGAACGAAGTACTTCCCGTGATTCCTCCAGGCTTGCGTGAGGTTGCCAACCCGCATTGTTCCCTATGTTGGGGTTTCGGCAACAGGCAAAGAGAGCCTCTGCATCGCTCTCCACGAAGGGGCGTAGTAGCAACCGTTCTGTTTCAATTGGGGCGTCGGGTTCTTCTGAAGTTTCTTCTTTCCGATAGACACATTCTACGCGGTTACCGTCAGGATCAAGAATGACGCTTTCGAAATAACCATCGCCTGAAGTGTGCGGTTCTCTGGCTATGGTATAACCGTCTGCCCGGAGTTGTTCAGTAGTCTTGAGCACATCTTCTTTGCTTTGAAAGGCAAGGGCAAAGTGGGTGAGCCCTAACCTGTTTTCTTCTATCAGAGTGTTTTGCACGTCCGTGCGGCTCATTAATTCTAATGACGGACCTTCATCAAAGTAGATGAAGTATGATTCGAAACCTTTCTTGGGGTTGATATATTTTTCGTTGCTCTTTCCGCTAAAATACCGGATATAGAAGTTCCTTAATTCCTCCAGGCGGAAGGTCCAGATGGCGATGTGATGTACTCTCATGATTCCTTTTTCATGCAAATATAGTGATAATTCCCTGTAAAATCGTACCTTTGTGCCGTAATAAAAAGAAATGATGACATTTAAACAGATGAATATTTCGGAGCCGGTGTGCCGTGCGCTCCTCGAAAAAAACTATTCTACCCCTACACTTATCCAAGAACAAGCTATACCCGAAGCCCTGACTGGGCGTGATTTGTTGGGACTGGCGCAAACCGGAACCGGCAAAACCGCCGCTTTCGCCGTACCCATCATCGAGCAATTGCTTGCCGCTCCTATGCCCCAACGCAAAGGTGCTCCGCGTAGCATCCGTGCGCTTATCCTGACTCCAACCCGGGAGTTGGCGATTCAGATTGATGAATCGTTGGCGGACTATACACGCTATACGACCTTGCGCCACACGGTTATCTTCGGCGGAGTGAAACAAAAGTCGCAAACCGATGAACTTCGTGCCGGGACGGACGTCCTGACGGCTACTCCCGGACGTTTGCTTGACCTGATATCGCAAGGCTTTATCCGCCTCGACGATGTTCGCCACTTCGTTCTTGATGAGGCCGACCGTATGCTCGACATGGGATTTATCCATGACGTCAAACGCCTCTTGCCCAAGCTCCCGCCCAAGAAGCAAACCCTTTTCTTCTCGGCCACCATGCCCGATAGTATCGACCGTCTTGCCAAGAGTTTGTTGCACAATCCGGCGCGTGTGGAAGTAACTCCGGCATCCAGTGTTGTGGAGATTATCAGCCAGTCCGTCTACCGGGTAGAGAAACCTCAGAAGAAAGAATTGTTGGCTCAATTGTTGCTCGGAGAGGCAGGCCATCAGGTGCTGGTTTTCTCCCGTACCAAGCATGGGGCGGATAACATTGCCCGCTACCTGTCTCGTCGTGGCATTGCTTGCGAAAGCATACATGGAGACAAGTCACAGAATGCCCGCCAACGTGCGTTGAGCAACTTTAAGGAAGGGCGCTCCAATGTGATTATTGCTACGGATATTGCTGCCCGGGGCATCGATATAAAAGGTCTGGACCTGGTTCTCAATTTTGATTTACCTGATGTTCCGGAGACCTACGTGCACCGTATCGGACGTACTGGACGTGCGGGTTGCGAAGGACGTGCCATTGCTTTTTGCTCAAGCGAAGAAGCCCCCATGTTACGTGAGATAGAGAAACTTACGGGTATAAAGCTGGTGCAACAAAAGCACAATTTACCTTCTTTGGGAGAGCCTGCCGCTTCTCCTACTACTTCTTCTGCTACCCAAAACGTTGCATCGAAATCGCAAAGCCGCACTCAGGGAGGAAAATCTCAGAACAATAGGAGGCGGGAGGACAGAAAGAGACCGGTCGAACCAACCGGAAGCACTCAAAAGGCGGTGGTATCTGCCGAAAAGCCCAAGCGAAATAATAACCGTCCCGAAAGACCTCGACCTGTCCAGCAATCCGGGCAGAAGAAGTCGGGTTCAGGGAAGCCGGAGCCGTCACCTAAAAGTTCGGCAAAGTTGCGTTCGCGCTACGAAAACTATGATTGAAAGTTGTATATGCTTTTGAAGTACTTGTAAAATAAAATAGGTTTCCCTTTATCTTACTTTGTGTGAAAAGGAAAATATTTAATATTTAAAAACTTGGTAAAAAATGCTCTATTGTCTTTAAAAGTTTGTATATTAGCGGCTTGAATGCTTGGAGGAAAAAACGAGAATTCGTTCCGAGTAGTCTAAACTTAAGGAACTAAAGACTATATGACCAAAAGCAAGGAAAGTTTAAGTGTATTTCTACTTCAGTTTTTAGAACGGTTGAATGACCATGAATCTATTGAAAGGAAAATCACGAAGTCGTTGATAGACATTTGTAATTACTATGGATTCAAGAAAGGGTTTGTTTATCAAACGGATGGCTTCCGCTATTTCTTTTTGAAGGAAACCATCGGAAATGAAGGTGGCACCCTGAGGTCTCGTTTTGAAATGGGAGAGATGACCACACAACATTCTGATCGTATAGAGGCTGGAAAGAAACCCTTTTATACACGTAAGGGTGGGAATATATCTTTGTCCGATATGGATATTTTGGATTTTTATGGAGTGGATTCTTTGCTAATCAGGCAATTCGAAGATTCCGAAGGCAAGATTATCGGATTTATCGGGTTTGCGGATAGGGAAGAAGCCTCGATACCTTTCGCCGAAGACGAGCTCCAGATGATTCATCTGATATTGGGCTCGCTCTCCAAGGAGATAGCGGTCAGGGAATATAAGGAAAGAGAAGTGCGGGCAAGCAACACGCTGGGTAGCATTATGAACAATATGGGAGTGGACATTTATGTGAACTCTTTCGATTCTCATGACATGCTATATGCCAATGCGTCTATGGCCGCCCCGTATGGCGGCATCAGGCATTTTGAGGGGAAGAAGTGCTGGCAAGCGCTCTACACCGATAAAACGGGTGAGTGTGAGTTCTGCCCTAAAAGGCACTTGATTGATGAAAACGGCCAGCCCACCAGGGTTTACTCCTGGGACTATCAACGCCCGTTCGACAAATGCTGGTTTCGCGTGTTCAGTGCCGCATTCCCCTGGATAGACGGACAGATGGCGCACGTCATCACCAGTGTCGACATCGACCATCAGAAAAAGATAGAAGAAGAATTAAGGATAGCCAAGGAGAAGGCGGAGAATCTGGACCGCCTGAAGTCGGCTTTCCTGGCCAATATGAGTCATGAAATCCGTACTCCGTTGAATGCGATTGTCGGTTTTGCAAGTATACTCGTTGAGGAGGAGGATAAAGAAGAACGTCAGGGGTATATTGAAATCATGCAGGAGAACACAGAGTTGCTCTTGCAATTGATATCCGATATTCTGGATTTGTCGAAGATAGAGGCGGGGACGCTCGACTTCAATATGGGGTATCTGAACATCAAAGACTTTTGTGAGGACATACTTCGTGGTTACGACATCAAGGAAGATAAACTTGTGCCGGTGTTGCTGGCTTCTAATTTGCCCGATTATCGTATTTATACGGACAAGAAGCGTTTGATGCAGGTTATCACAAACTTTATCAATAATGCCCTTAAGTTTACGAGCGAAGGGCAAATCACTCTCGAGTATCACTTTAAGGAGGATACCAATGAGATAGAATTCTCCGTAACAGATACGGGTATCGGTATTGCTCCGGATGCGGTGGGGCAGGTGTTCGACCGCTTTGTGAAACTTAATACTTTTTCCAAAGGCACCGGTCTGGGATTGTCCATCTGCCGGAGTATTATCGAGCATCTTGGCGGCACTATCGGGCTTGAGTCTGAGGTAGGCGTCGGTAGCCGTTTCTGGTTTACGCATCCTTGTGCCGAGTCGGCATAATCAAAACTATTATTCATGAACTAAAAAATTAGTAGGCCAATGAAGAACAAAACATGGAAATATTGGGTTGTTGCATCAGTTGCATTGTTGCTGGTAGGTTGTGGCGGCGGTGCAAAGAAACAAACTAATGAGGAAGCAAGTATGGATAGTACAACTATGACATGTGACGGTTTGAAAACCTTACAACTGGATGGAGTGAAGGTCACCTGGATACAGGATAATGCAAAAGAGCGTCTTATGGAGAGGACGCTTTTCGCCGATGCCAGTGATGAGCTGATAGATAGCTTGAAGTTGGCGGATGGGATACCTTCGTCTATGAGCACTTTTCTGGTAAAAACGGATGGTGTCCGGATTTTGTTTGATACGGGAATGGGAGCGCCGGATAGCCGTTTATTGTCGGGGTTGGCCTCTTTGGGAGTAACCCCCGCTGATATCAAGTATCTGTATCTCACCCACTTCCACGGTGACCACATCGGAGGGATGATGAAGGGAGATAGCATTGTCTTCCCTAATGCCGAGGTGTATGCATCGAAAGTGGAGTATGATGCCTGGCTCAAGATGCCTTCCGATAGGAATGCGCAAGTGGTGAAGACCATGAACGCTTATAAGGACCGTTTGCACCTGTTTGAATTTGGTGAAACCTTACCGGGGAATGTGGTTGCCATGAATGCGGAAGGGCACACTCCCGGCCATACGGTGTACCAGGCGGGCAAGCTATTGGTGATAGCCGATTTGATTCACGGAGCCGCTCTTCAATTGGAACATCCCGAAATCTGTGCTGCGTATGATATGGATAAGGATGCGGCGGTGAAGTCACGTAAACACTTCCTCCGGTATGCCAAGGAAAATGGATTGACAATGGCGGGAATGCATTTGCCGCCTCCGGGATTTAAATAGTATATCAAATATTGAAAGTGTCCCTCAAAGTTAGATACTATAACTTTTTGAGGGACACTTTTAGGTTAGAAAAACTGTGTAAAGTTGATTAATAAATAAGTTTGGTCTTTGGGCCGATATCTTTTGCCTCTGATATTGGAATAAGAGTAAAACCCCAATTATACTCTTTATCTGAATAAATGGTAGCATCGTCAGTTGGTCTTGCCCCCCAACTGTTATATCCGCCTACTCCCTGTTGTTTCCAGTCGAGGCAAATTTCAATGAAATTCCGTGGAGTAAGTTCATGTGCATGGGTCTGTTTGGGCAATACATCTTTGGCTTCCGTCTCATTCCTGTTGGCAATTTCTGTTGCCGAGAAGTTTTTCCATTGATAAGGAGCATCGGCTTCCTGAGAATCCAAATCTTCTACGGTGTAACGTAATGCATTGAACCCGATCAGGCTATCTGCCTGTATTAACAGCCCTTTGTTTTTTTTATTCATAATAGCCAGCCAGCGAGTATCTGTGTGATGCCCGTTTTCTTGCGGACGAACATAAGGATGATATAAATCATCTGCGTGGGTGCGATATAAGTTGACTAATGTCCCCTTAAAACGGTCACAATAGTTTTCTTCCGGCCCACGTCCGAAGTATTGAATATTTTGCATGGCAAGAGGAACCCGGAAACGTACTCCAATGCGAGGAACTTCCAGAATATTCCTTCTCTCCATATCCGATCTGGCCTGCGGACTATAAGTTGCCGTCAATTCAGCCTCAGATTTGCTTATCGTTGCCTCGTTCTGATGTATAGGAGTGAACCTGGCAGAAACATGGATGACTCCGTTTGGATAAACACGATAAGATACGATGTAGTTGTTGCCGGCAGGTAAGGCATAATTTACGGTAAGGGTTACAGAGTGTTTGCCTTTCTTGATATCATAAGCTTTCACACTGAAATTCTTGCTGGAGTCTTTCCATATTTGCAGACGCTTGGGGGCACCGTTTCCATAATCATTATCGTTGGGAGCTCTCCAGAAATTAGGTTGAATCCCGAAATTCTCACTGAAATATTCGGTGCCATCCACCTGATAACTTGTTGGAATACCCCTGACTTTATCGAACACGAACGTGAACCCGGGAGATGAGAGACTGATGGACTGCATCTGGTCATTAACCTGAATATCTGTATTTTTAGCCGGTATATAGGCTTTCTTCTTTGCAGAAACAGGCAGTTCAAACTGGTCGTAGGCGATGATATGATTGGCAGGAACCAATGGCTCTGCCTGTTTGGTTCTGACTTCAAAGTTTATGAAATACTCAACACCGGGCTCTGCCTTAAGCTTGCCTACCGGAAGAGTTATGGTTCTACTTTCCTGCGGGGCGAGTGAAAGGGGGAGTGTTGCTTTCTTTATTATTTTATGATTGGCTTTGATTTGATATTCTACCAGATACCTGGACAAATCAGTGAAGTAAAAGCGGTTGGTAATCCGTATTTCTCCTTTATCCAGATCTATGGCTTCAAAACCTACGTTCTGGTGAGTATATTTCACTTCCGCCATTCCCGGATGAGGTTTCTGGTCCGGACCGATGATGCCGTCAGCTACGAAATTGCCATCGGATGGGAGATTCGTACCATAATCACCTCCATACGTCCAGTATGGGTTACCCTTATCATCATAGGCAAGTAGAGAGTGGTCTATCCATTCCCACAAATACCCCCCTTGCAGATGCGGATATTTATATATCGCCTGCCACTGACCATATAAATCTCCCGTAGAGTTTCCCATGGCATGAGCATATTCCGACGGCACTACGGGACGGTCTGCACCTTCTTTGCCTATTTCCTCAAGCCAGGCGGCAGACGGGTATTGCGGCACATACATGTCGGTGTTCCATTCCCAAAGCGCCCGTTCATAGCATACCGGACGGTTCATTAGTTGCTTGGCTTTTTCTTTAAGAAACAGATAAGCCTGATAAAAGTTATATCCGTTTCCGGCCTCGTTGCCAAGCGACCAGATGGTGACGGACGGGTAATTCTTGTTTCTTTCGAACATATTCTCCACGCGATACAAATGATTGGCCAGCCATGCAGGATTATTTCCCAATGTTCCTCCTTTTTTGAGATTATAGTACATCCCGTGCGACTCTATGTTAGCTTCATCATAAACATACAATCCATACCGGTCGCACATTTCATAGAATTTACGGTCTTGCGGATAATGACTCAGGCGTACCGAGTTAATGCCGTTTTGTTTCATTAACTCGAAGTTCCTCTTCATCTCTGCGGGACTTACATAATGCCCGGTGTATTGACTCACTTCATGAATATTGACACCTTTCAATTTGATGGGCTGTCCGTTTACATAAAAGAGGTTCAGTTTCTTTCCATTGATTTCTATATCGCTTTCTTTAATTTCAATCCGGCGGAAGCCAACATGAAAAGGTATTACTTCTTCTTTCCCGTTGTGGGCTACGGCAATCAGTAACTTATATAAATTGGGATGTTCTGAAGTCCAGGTGGCTACATGGTCTATTTCAGTTCCGAAGTTTAGAGTTTGTCCTCCGGCAGGTATGTGGGCAGTCCGGGCAGAGGTACTTACCACCTTTCCTTTCGAATCCAGCAATTCATAGCGCACGGTTGCCGGAGACGGATTCTTCGATAGAGTATTCTTTACATCCACTTCCAGCTTGAAAATACCCTTTTCATATTTATCGTCAAGCGTAGAGATTACCCGGAAATCATTTACTGCCACGCGAGCCTGAGACCAAAGAAATACATCCCGCTCGATGCCACTGATTCGCCAAAAGTCCTGGCATTCCAGAAAGGAAGCGGTGCTCCATCGGTATATTTTAACCGACAGCACGTTATTTCCATCGCGAAGATACGGATTGATAAGGAATTCGGCCGGATTCTTGGAATCCTCGCTGTATCCTATTTCCTTGCCGTTGATATAAACATAGGTTGCTGACCGCGCTCCACCGATGTGCAGATAGATATCCCTGTCTTTCCAGTCCGACGGAATTTCTATATTCCGACGATACACACCCATAGGACTGTAGTCCGGCAAATGTGGTGGATTGGGATTCCTGGGTTGGAATTCATACCCATGATTAATGTAGATGGGGGAACCGAAACCCTGTACTTCCCAGTTGCCGGGAACTTTGATATCTGCCCATCCTGAGGTGTCCGTGTCTGCATCCGTGATGTTCTTCGGTGCGTTCCGGTCGTCTTCGATATAATAGAATTTCCAGGTGCCATTCAAGAGCTGATAGAACTTGCTTTGTTCATACTCTCCGGTCAGTGCGGCTGCCCGGTCATTATAGGTCATGAAGGTGGTGTGTGGTTTCTCTTTATTCACTTGCAGCACATTCATATCACGCCAATACGGTATCTTTTCGTTTTGAGAAGAAGCGGTATGCACTGCCGTGACGGATAGTGTTGTGAGTAGTAATAAACCTTTTATATTCATCATTTTATTCTAATGGATTTAATGGTTGTTTTATATATGCCTTGGACTTGCACATTTGAGGCTTCCAGTATGATGCGGGTCAGTTCATTGCCCCATACACGGGTTAAACGCGGGTCTTTGACTTCCAGTGTCTCAATGGTAGCGTTCAGTTGCAGTGGGTTATAGGTCAATTCTACAATTTCATTGTTACTATTGATCCGGATAGTTCCCGGTTGAATGATTTTTGCGTCACCCCATACGATGAAGTGCTGCCGATTGGGAACTGACGGGTTATCCAGTTGGAAATCGTCTTCAATATGCAGCGTGTTGGCTGCCAACCGATAAGTACGTTGCCATTTCTCTATGCCCGCTTTTGGGGGATATGCACCTGCTATGTCCATCGAGAAGGTTTTCTTATCAGGATTCGCTTCCACCTGTCTGGCTTTGTATGCCCGTCCATATTCTTGTTGCTGTCCATTGATTTGCGGCAGGTTATGGTAATCACTTTGCATGGTCCATATCGTATACCGGTCTTTACTGAAAGTCTTACCGGTGTAAGTCTCCACACCGATGTCTACAATGACAGGTTGGTTGTTTACATATAGATTGAATGTCCCTACATCGTTATGATTATGGCTCTCGTCATTGTACCCGGCTTTAGCTGCCAGAAACAGAGTCTTATTGGCGAGATAACAAAATTGAGTTTCCGGATAATAAGTATATGGAATGTGCGGATGGGCCGGAGGGTAAGAGCCTATTTCCCGGTCATAGCGGAAACTCTCAAGGGTACGTAACATATCCCTTTCAATAGTTACGGGGCGATAATGCTGTTTTTTGAGATAAGCGGAAAATTCTTTCAGCTCTTTACTATCCACTTTGTCGCCGTAACGGGCTATGAGATGATAATCCAACTGTTCTCTGGCAGATGCATCGGCAAAGTTTACCACCCAACCGTTTCCGACATAAGAACGCGAAATATATTCTCCCATATTTTTGATTATCGGATTGCTGAAAAGGGAAATCTTGCCATTGGTCGCATTGTATATCAGGTGCAGATAGTCGAATAGTTTTCCTGCGGAGTGTCCCCAATAGGACGGTCCCTCTTCGCAGGCACCATCGCTTTTGGTGTAGTTGATATATTTATCTACGGACACCATGCTGCGATATACGGCTTTTGCCAGTTTTTCCCGGTCGTTTTCCAACAACAGGAAGCATTGCAGGATATTCGAATTGCACCATGTGTTCCAATTATTCACGAAACCCTTGTCCCCGTCCACATTGAACGCCATCCACCAGAAACGGTCTTCTTTCATATAAGGTATAAGGATGCGCTCCCTGATTTCCTCGCGAAGCCGTTCGGAGAAATGGGGAGCGACTTTGTCGAATTCTTCATGCAGGAAATAATGAATCCAGGAAAGAGTAGCCGCTACATCAGTGGACACGAGTGCAAGCACATGGTCGTTTTTCACAGGAAAGGAGCCGCCTGCCCGTTGTGAAACCACGTGTGCCGAAATGGCCCAGGAAGTCATCTCGCAGATTTGGAACACCCCGTTCAACAACCCATCCACGAAACGTCCCTTTCCCTCCGCCAGTTCTGCCATGAACAGGCTGGTGATGGCATAGATGTTGGCATTGTAGATGTCCGCCATCTGATTACGGTTTCCGGTACGTGTATATTCCAGATAGTCTGTGGCTTTCACTAACTGCCATTGATAAGAGAGATATTTCTCTCCTTGCTCAATGCAATACGCTGCATTATCTCCCAGAAATGATGCCCAGCCCTCACGATTATTATAATCAGGATAAGGTATCCATTTCTGGTTGGGTACAAGCCATTCTGTGAGGGTCTGCACATTCGCTTGTTTCTGAAGCAAGTTGCGTTCCTGATATGCTTCTGCCGACAGGGTTATCAGCAGAAGCATACAGCATAAATAGATTTTAGGTCGCATATAAGTTATTGGGCGAATTTCAGTCCGTTAAGTTTGTTCCAGCCGCCACGGGTGAAGTCCGGTATTTCCACGGGGGCGCTGTTGTTATCCAATGAAATCTCCGTTAGCGGGATGAGGCAGCACCATTCTGCCAGGTCATATACGTCCATGTCCAGTGGCAAGCCGTTTTGCAGGCAGTAAATCAGGCGGTAATCCATGATGAAGTCCATGCCGCCGTGTCCTCCCACTTGTTTGGCTAACTCTTCGATGTCCTTCACGATGGGATGTTTGTATTTCTCCATCAGAGCCTCTTTCACTTCTTCGGGTACGAAGTCGTGTGCATTCAGGTTTTCGTGGTTGGCGGCAATTTCAGGATCAATCTCTCCGCCGTCGAGGGCATAACCGGAAACCGGATACTTATTGGCAAACCCTTTGGTTCCGGTGAGCTGATACATCCGGTTGTAGGGGCGTGGCGAGGTAACATTGTGTTCTATCAGGATGCTCTTTCCTTTTTCAGTGCCAATCAGCGTGCAGGTGTGTTCGCCATTGCGGAAATCAGTCACTTCTTCGCCTGTTTTTTCTTTGATGAACGCCGGGTTGCCTACCGCTTTAGTATCTATTGATACCAGATAATTCATTTTGTCGCCCCGATGGATGTTCATTGCCTGGCATACGGGCCCCAGTCCGTGGGTGGGATACACATCTCCGCGGTGTTTACGGTTATAGTCCATACGCCAGTTATTCCAGTATTGCTCCCAATAAGGTTGCAGACCATGAATATAGGCGCCTTCACCATGCAGAACTTCACCGAACAGCCCTTGCTGTGCCATGTTCAGCGTGGTCAGTTCAAAGAAGTCATATACGCAATTCTCCAGTTGCATGCAGTGCTTGCGTGTTTCTTCCGAGGTGTTGATGAGGCCCCAGATTTCGTCCATATTCATTGCGGCAGGCACTTCGATGGCCACATGCTTTCCGTCCTTCATGGCCTGTATTCCCATTTTAGCATGGCTCTTCCAGTCCGTAGCAATATAAATAAGGTCTACATTGGGCAAAGCGGTGATTTTTCTCCATACGGAAGTGTCTCCGTAGAATTCCTGCGCTTTGGGCAGGCCGCGTTCTTCCAGTATTTTATTGGCACGTTTTGTATTTTCCTGTTCCACATCGCACAAGGCTATGATTTCTACTCCCGGTATGTGAGTCATGCGACTCACCGCTCCGGGGCCTCGCATCCCCAATCCGATAAAGGCTACACGCACAATGGGAATAGGGGCGCAAGCTAACTCCAGCACATCAGTCTGTCCTGCCGGACGTTCGGGAGTGGGAGTGGGGATGACTCTGTTACATTCTTGGGTCTGGCAGCCGTATAAGCACAAGGCGGCTGCAACAATCATCAGAAGATACTTTTTCATGTTCATTTATTTTTTTAAGTTAATGCTTGCTGGTATTGATTTTTATCATTCCTGTTGTCTTCCAGTTCTATTACGATGACAAAAGGCTGGTCGGGCGTAAATCCTTTGGGAATGGCGATCTGATAGAGCAGGTCGTTTTTCTTATTTCTTCCGCCGTCGATGATGTCCATTTCCCGTTTATCTGCCAACAGATAAGCTTTCCTGATTTTGACGGTACCTTTGGGCACTTCAAATTTCACCCGGTTATTTATCGGACGGTTGAAGACCGTAAGATAGAGTTTATTCTCTTTTTGGGTGAAATATCCCCAACCTTGCGGTTTGAGCTCGGATGCAGTGCAGGCATAGATGGCTTCGTTGTTGGTTTTCATCCATTTTCCTATCTCTCCGGCAATCCGGGTTTCTTCCGGGCGGATATTTCCTTTGCTGTCGGGACCGAAGTTCAGCACGAAATTGCCATCCATCGATACAGACTTGACCAGCATCTCTATCAGGTCGTAAGCTGTCTTGACATATCCCTTCCACTCAGAGTGATATCCCCATTGGTTTTCGGGGATGGTCATTACGCAGTCCCAGTCGTTGCCATAGAGTTCTTCCTTTGAGTTGGGCAAATCACGTTCCCAGCCCTGTTCATAATCACCCATGAGGTCACCGTTAGAGTCAGTGCC